>OKWB01000138.1_pt1 | contig 22857 bp, 18 predicted proteins | sample 1607211 | NCBI WGS metagenome assembly OKWB01 (sample SAMN07501056, study PRJEB24779) | human gut metagenome
ATCGGTTTAGAAACAGAAAAACGCTATATTCACCACTACAATTTCCCATCCTTCTCCGTAGGGGAAACTCGTTCCTCCCGTGGTCCTGGACGCCGTGAAATCGGTCATGGTGCTTTGGCTGAACGCGCATTGGTACCTGTCATTCCTAGCGAAGAAGAATTCCCATATGCATTGCGTCTAGTATCTGAAGTATTAGAATCCAATGGTTCTAGCTCCATGGCTTCCGTATGTGGTTCCACATTGTCCTTGATGGATGCTGGTGTGCCTATTAAAGCTCCTGTAGCTGGTATTGCAATGGGTCTTGTAACACAAGGTGAACACTACACAATCTTAACAGATATCCAAGGTATGGAAGATGCTCTTGGCGATATGGACTTCAAAGTGGCTGGTACAGCTAAGGGTGTAACTGCTATCCAAATGGATATTAAAATTTCTGGTTTATCCCGTGAAATCCTTCACGAAGCATTGGAACAAGCTCATAAAGGTCGCATGCACATCATGGGCATTATGCTAGATACCATTGCTGAACCTCGTCAACAAATGTCCCAATACGCTCCACGCATCATTACAATGAAAATTGATCCAGATAAAATCCGTGACGTAATTGGTTCTGGCGGTAAAGTAATCCGTAGCATCATTGACGAAACAGGTGCAAAAATCGACATCGAAGATGATGGTACAGTATTCATTGCGTCTGTAGACCAAGAAGGGGCTGCAAAAGCGCAACAAATCATCGAAAACCTTACTAAAGAAGTTGAAGTAGGTGAAGTATACCTTGGTAAAGTAACTCGCTTGATGGCATTTGGTGCTTTCGTAGAGGTATTACCAGGTAAAGAAGGTCTTGTACACATTTCCAAACTCGCAAAAGAACGCGTTGAAAATGTAGAAGACGTTGTAAATGTGGGTGACGAAATTATGGTTAAGGTTATCGAAATCGATAAACAAGGCCGTATTAACTTGTCCCGTAAAGATTGTTTGAAATAAGAGGTGTTACATGGATATTCGTGGCTTTGAAGTAGTTTCTGCTTTTGAAGAACAAAATATCAATTTACCAACACGTAAAACCACAGAAAGCGCAGGCTATGATATTGAATGCGCTGAAGCTGTTACATTAGAACCTAATCAAGTAGTTCTCGTGCCGACAGGCCTTAAGGCTTTCATGGCATACGACGAATACCTTGCTATCCACATCCGTTCTAGCATGGCTATCAAACGCAAACTAGCTCTTGTGAATAGTACTGGTATCATCGATAGCGATTACTATAATAATGAGGAGAATGAAGGTCATATCATGATCGCCCTCCTAAACTTTGGCAACGAACCTGTTACCCTTGAAAAAGGCGAACGCGTTGCGCAAGGCATTTTCTCTAAATACCTTATTACCAATGATGACGATGCAACAGGCGTACGTACAGGTGGTATCGGTAGCACTGGGACTATGTAAACTACATACAATTCTGAATAGAATGGTGAAAGCCGCTCAACTTAGGTTGGGCGGCTTTTTGTGTGTAAAAAATTACGTATAGGGTTAGATATACTAAAGGTAATTCAGAACCATATTTATTTTGTTTGTTGTGTTATATAGGAGATTAGCTATGAAAACTTTAAAAGAAAACATCATCACAGTAGAAGACATTAAAGCAGAAATTGAAAAAGCAGAATTTGATGTTCCAAGAGAAGATGAGGATTTTGGTGATCGCTATGATCGATTACATGCAGAATGGGCTGTAAAAGGATTAAAGAAGTATGGAGATGAATTAAAGGAAACCTTTGCTGACAAAGAACATTTTAAGGATTGGGTAATAGACATATGGGGAGATGTAAATACTTTTATAGCTGTAATAAACGAAGAACTACGCTTACGTTCTATCGAATCAATTCGAGAAGCATCCGAATGCGCTGCATTGATGAAAATTTTTATCTCTTCTGAAAGTAGTTCAAGAGATGAAGCTGAAGAAAAGGTAAAACGAAATCTAGAAGAAGCTTTAGAAGAACATGACCAAAGAATTATTAACATCTTTGATGTTGAAATTGTGCCACTTTTACAATGGAATGAAGAATTACTTGCTATGAAAGCCTTCTTGACTAATGATTTCTATATGAAAGGTACATTTACAGATGAATTAAAACAGATCTATATAAATGTATTTACCTTGTTAGATAGAAATCTAAGTGAAAAGGTTGAATATAGTGATGCTCATTCCTTTGAATATTATGTGGATTTAGAAGATGAATGGGAGTACTTGTATTTAGATGATTTAAATCCTATAGAAGAACTATTAGCTATATTGCCTGGTAGTCCATATGAATGTGATGTTATGTATTATGCTCATTCAATTAATTGGAGTATCAAGAATAAGCATGTAAATACTTTCAAAGAAAAATGCAAAGAGTTATATAATTCTTTGCATCAATAGTAGTATAGATTATTTATATGAGCTAAGGAGTGTTTGTATATGAGAAATATGTTAGTTAATGAAGAATCAAAAGAATCTGTTTTAAATCTATTTGAAAAAATATTGAATGTAAAATTGAAAGAAGCAGAAATCAAACAGGCTGATTGGGATGCAAAAGGTTTAAAACCTAAAAAAAATGAAATTATAGAGGCATTTAAGCATTTGGATTCATTTGATACATATATTAAATCAAATTTTGAATCTAAAGAAAATTTTGAGCTTCTCATCATAAATGAAATAAAAATTCGAATGGAGGAATTGCTAGAAGGTTTTCATGGTGTGGGGCGACCTATGATTATTCCGTGTATTAAAAGTGGACCCTATAATGAAAGTAAAAAACAAGTAAAGGAATTGTTACATACAAGACTAAATAATCATGATAATGAACTTCCTTATTTATTTGATAAGTTTATAGTACCTGATCTTGTATGGAGTGAAGAATTATTTGAAATACTAGCTTATCTAAAAGAGAAAACTTATAAACCTAATTCATTAACTAATGAATTAAGAACAATCTTTATGAAAGCCTATGTAACACTTGAGGAAAATCTACAAGAACCAGAATGGTATTGTAATGCCAAACCATTAACATACTATTGGCATATCAAATCAGATTTAGAAGAAATCTACTATGATGATTACTTACCAATCCAAAAACTGTTATCTTTTATACCTAATAATTCATTAGATTGCTACATATCTTACTGTCCAAATTATATCAATGAAACCTGGGCAGAACTACAAGAAGGAAAAGTTAAACAAGCAATTTATAAGATTTATTATGATTTGCTACAAAAAAATAGTTAGTTGTTTGCGATAGGAAGGAGAAAGGCTACATATGAATTTATGTAGCCTTTTATGATTTTAGTTTATGAGGAAAAGATGAATTATTTTATGAAGAATTTATGAAATATTGAATATATAATAATATTTTATTGGTAAAATATGGTAGGAAATGTACTCATAATAAATGAAAAAAGAATGAGTATATCTACTATTTGTTTTCTAGTTTATGTGATTAAGATAAAAAATTCAATAAAAGTTATATATGGTGGAGTGTATGAATAGAAAAAATATTATTTGGGAAACTACTGTAAATACAGATTTTTTTAGAAATCATAAAAATTTACAGATTTGTATAATGGGAGATTTGGTTGAGGATCAAATTAACAATCCTGATTTTATTGATAATAATAATGAAATAGAATTACACGAAGTTTTAGAAAATAAACATATTATAGAAGAAAAAAATATAGAAATAGAAAACTTAAATAAACGTATTACTGATGAACGGACTAAGTATGAAGATTTATTAGAAGAGAAAAATCAATCACATGCTGATTTTGAACAATATAAAAAGGATACAGAGTTTAAACTAAGTAAACAAAGTAAAGACATTAATAAGTTAGAAAAAGAAAAAAAAGAACTGGAAAATAATATTATTCGCTGTGAGAGCGATAGCAATGCCTTGAAAAAACAATATGAAAATGAAGTAAAGGTTCTAAATGAATCTATTGCTTCATTATCAGATGAATTGAACAGTTTGTTTAAGAATAATAGAGAAATATATGATAAAGTTATGGGTTTAGACACTAAATATCTTAATGAATTAGTGAAACCAATTAATTTAGATGATTTTGAGACTTTTTTAATAAGTAGTGTTTCTAGTGGTGATGCGTTACGTAGAATATGGTCTGTTGCAAAAATTGCTATAAAGTCTAATGATATAACTGCTTATGAGATTTTATGGAAGTATTTTGAAGAAATGGTTAAACTCCATAATAAATTTAAAGGAGAAGAAATTTTTTCTATTGATACAGTTAATATCGGAGACACGTATTCCGTACATGATCATGAAAGTAAAGATGAAACTATCTCATTTGGTCATGTATCTAAAATATATATTTTGGGGTTTACTAATAAATTACAAGGTAAAAAAATAGAAAAATCCTATGTATTAGTGAAAGGATAATTTTTGTGATGGCAAGACCTTTTAAAGTTGCATTTGGTGATATTAAGAATTATTATGAAAACACTAAATCAAATGATATTGATAATGTAATGAAGGAAATAATTACTACAGTTTTTAATAAATCTATTGAAATTGAAATTCCCAAAATATCACAGAGTGAATCATTTTTTCATCTACTGACTAGTTTTAGTAAAAATAATAATATTTTTGAATATAAAAAAGTTCAAAAATTAAAATCTGAGTTATTAGAAGAAGATCAAGATGATGAAGATTTAGAATTTGCAGATACTATTTTCGTACCTAAATACGAATTTAAAAATAATTGTGCTCTTGTTGAACGATATAAATATTTTATTGATCAATTAGATATTTATAGAAAAGAGCATAAAAATAGTGCTATGGATTTTTATCATGAGTTTGTATCTATAAAGAATAAACGAGAAAAAGATGTATTTCAAATAACTAGTATCAGAGATGGTCTTGGAAGAACAGTCAAGAATTATTTTGAAGAGATTTGTCCGTTCGCTTCCGAGCATGATAGAAGTAATATATTTTGTAATATTTACCGATATTTTGAAATTTGCCAGCCAATAACATTATCTGATGACGAGTTTAATGAGTTTAAAAGACTTATGATGACTGCGTATGATAAATATAGTAATACGCTATACACTTTAAATTATTCTGAGGCCGATATAATTAAAACGTATCTTGTTAACTTTGAGTTTGATAATTCTAATTATGTGTTTCTTGATACATTACTAGGTGATAATATTCCAAAGTCATGGTGTCAAGAAGAAATATTAATTAATAATAATATTTTTATAGTTGATCTTAAATTAATTGGTGAGCTATGGCTTAATGGTAATATCTCTGGAAAATCTCTTATTGAATTATTAAATCTATCTGAATTAGAAGTTGTCGAGTCTGCTGTTATTGATATTCTCAATAAACATGGTTTGAATATTAATGATTTAATAAATATATCAAGAGAAGCTATAGAAAATATTTATTTAAATATAGATAGAAATCGAGCAAACATGCAGGGAGAAAATCAAACTGTATTATATGACCCTAACAGAGGGCATTGGGAAGTTTTTGAAGATTCTATCGAGTATTCTTTTAGAGAAAATACTACTGTTGATAATGGGTTTTATGCTCGTAACCCCATATTAGATATAAAAGAAGGGGCTGTTTGTGCTATAGATTTCGGTACTAAAAGTACAGTAGTAGCAATTCGAGATCAAGAAGAACGTTTAGTTCGAATTGGTACAGGTGATTACTATTCAGAGGTCCGCGAAACAGATTATGAAAATCCAACGACAATTTATTTTGATGACTTTTTAAATTTTATAACTGCATATGAAGCTAGAGCAGGTCGTCCATTTACATTATGGAAAGATTTGAAAATATCACATGAAGCTGAACAACGATTTTACAATGATATCACAAATGAAGATAACTTTTATGCTACATTTAATGAGCTAAAGCAATGGGCTAATGATCCACTTCGTTATCAAATTATTAGAGATCGAAAAGGAAAAGAAATTAATTTAGTACCATATGAAAAACTTGTAACTGATAATAATTTTGACCCAATAGAATTATATGCTTATTATTTGGGTTTATATATTAATAATATGAATAATGGAATATATCTTAATTATGTTCTTTCATTCCCTGTTAACTATGGTAAAGAAGTTCAAGATAGATTATTAAACAGTTTCACAAAAGGATTAAAAAAATCATTACCATCAAGTATATTAGCTAATGATGAAGTCATGGAAGATTTTGAAGTATATGCAGGGGCCAGTGAACCAGCAGCTTATGCCATTACAGCTTTAGAAAAATATTCTTTAGAACCTAGTAATGATGATGAAGTTGCATATGGTGTATTTGATTTTGGTGGTGGTACAACTGATTATGATTTCGGTATCGAAAGAAAGCCTTCAGATGGTAGACGTAGGTTTGAATTAACTCAATTCGGAAAAGGGGGGGATCCATATTTAGGTGGCGAAAACTTATTACAATTGATGGCTTATAAAGTTTATTGTGAAAATAAACTAGAAATGCTTAAGAATCGTATACCTATTGTTCTTCCACAGAAAGCAAGTAGAATTCCTGGTTTTGAAGTATTAGTAATGGACCATGATATTGCTACTAAAGAAGCTTATTCGAATATGAGAGTATTAATGCATTTATTAAGACCTATTTGGGAAGAAGCAAAAGGTGCAGAAGAAGAATTTAATGAGGAATCTAAAGTAGTAAGGTTATTTTCCAGTGATTCAAGTGATATGAAGGGTATTGATATCACTTTAAAAATTAATATTGATGATTTAAAAAGCCTGTTAAAAGAACATATATCGATTGGTGTTCAAAATTTTATTAGTCAGATGCATGCAGTATTTAAAAAGAAAGATTTAAAAACATATCCAATTCATATTTTCCTGGCAGGAAATTCATGTAAATCCACAATACTACAAGAAATATTCATAGATTCTTTAGTTAAATCTATTAAAGAATTTATTACTACTCATGACGAACAACCTGATGTTGAAAAATTAGAATTATACAAACTATATCCACCTTTAGGAATACAGTTTGATATTGGTAGTATAAAGAAATCATTTCATGATGATGATTTAACTATATTAAATCAATTATTAGTAGTTTCAACTAATATTGAAGAATCTGATAGAGATATTCCTTCTGATCAAAAAAGAACTGGTAAGACCGGAGTAGTTTTTGGATTATTGCGTAGTCGTAAAGGGGGAAAAGACGTTCGTATTATTAATGAAAATCTTACAGATATTGATGAAATTAAATTCCCATTCTATCTTGGTGTAGAAGGTGATAATCGTATGTTTAAAACGGTTATTTCTATTGATATCCCTTACAATACATGGGCTCCTTTTGATTGGGCGGATGAGAAAAGGTTTGAATTGTATTATACAGTTGATAATAGAGCGTTATATGATAATACTTTACCAATTAGTGAGACATCATTAAAAGTATGTAAGATTGATAAAGCTGATATTAATGAAGATTATAAGATTTTTATTAGAAAAGTTGGAATTAATATAATTGAGTATGTTGTAGCAGATACAGATTTTAATGGTGATACTACAAATCTTCATGTATATAGTAATGTAATAATAGGATAAATCATGAAAGAAAAAATTGATCAAATTATAGAAAAAGGTCACTCATATCTAAATTCAATTAATCAATATGAGGAACAAAATCTGATAGAATTATGTTTGGATGATGTGACTATTGATTCAGATATTACTGAATTTTTAGGTGAAGAACGATTAGACATTCGTAATTTTTTTTTATATCGAATAGATGAAATTGTCTTTTCAAAGAAGGATGGCCCTCGACGAGAGGCGATGGAAAATGTATTATCATCATTTAGAAACTATCAAGATGTTAATTTGATATACATGATTTTAGGTGATAAAAATAAAGTTAATTTTTATATTGGTGTTTCTAAAAATTTACATTTACAAGATGATAATTATTCAACGGGCCTAGCATTAAAAGATTATGCTGATGATATCTTGCAACCAAATATAAAAGGTAATTTTGTTGGTAGTACAATTACTAAAATAGATGCTGAAGAAAAATATCAATTACTAGAAAGAATACAGAAATGTAGTTATTCAGGTCTTATTAATGGTATCCCTGGTTTCATAGATGAAAATAATGGTGAAAAAAGTGACTTCCAAGGCGTTGAGCGTCTTGTAGATACTATGGTGGGAAATGAATTTGGCCTTGTTGTTATTGCTACACCATGCAAGGATATGGATATTGTTCATTTTAATCATGATGTTATGTCTTTACATAATACATTAAGTCCTCTTTCAAAATATCAAATTCAAATATCTACATCGAAGCAAAAACAAAAAGGCTATGAAGAGAATACCACGAATAGTAGAACATTGGGATTATCAAGTAATAAAGATAGAATTACAACCAATTCAGAAAGTCATATTATTGGGCATGATAATAGAACTGATATAAATAAACAAAAAAATACTAATAAGCAAGAAACGAAAGGTATACAAAAATCAGAAAATGTAAGTAAAGGATCAAGTGCTTCAAATATAGAAAGTTTTTCTGGAAATGAGACTACTAATTCTAATAGTACTAAATCAACTAACTTTTCTAAAAGTGCTAATTATAGTAATGATGACAATACCTCATACCAATATAATGAATCAGATGGTTTTAATGACTCCACACAGTGGTCAGTTACTGATTCAGAGTCTGTAACTGAAAATGACTCAAATTCCAATAACACTACGAATACAACTCAAGAATCTTTTCATAAGAATACGTCTGTTAATGATAGTATTTCATATGCTGAGCGTAATAGTGAAAGTAATAGTGATTCTTCACAAGAAATTAGAAGTATCGAGGTGGATACAAAAAGAGTGTTAACTTGGCTAAAATATATAGATGAAGAACTATTATCTAGAATAGACACAGCAAGAGGAAAAGGCTCATTTACCGTTACAAGTTATGTATTTGCAGATAAAACTAGAACAACATTATTTAGACTAGCAAACTCTATTTTAGGATTATATGGTGGTGATAAAGGGAATATTAACCCTTTGCAATTCATAGAATTTCATAAACAGCAATCTAATGAAATGAATATACTAAAGCACTCTTTATCTAATTTACAAATTCCACTATTTATACAATCAACTCCTATATGGAAATCAATTTTTTCTAAAATTACTAATGTTACGTTAGATAAAGAAAATTATGGAACTTGGTTAAATACAGATGAGTTAGGTTTATTAATGGGGTTACCAAGGAAAGAAGTATTAGGAGTTTCTACTAGAGATGAAGTTGAATATGGTTTAAATGTAGTGATTCCTGACGAACAGTATTCTAATAAATATATTGAGATTGGAAAACTGGTTCATCATGGTGATAAGAAAAATACACCTGTTTATTTATCTAAAGAAGCCTTAAAAACACATACATTTATTTGTGGTGTAACAGGATCTGGTAAAACAACTACATGTCAAAATATTCTTCTACAGTCAGAATTACCATTTATGGTAATAGAGCCTGCAAAAACGGAGTATCGTACATTAGCTAATGGATTAAATAAAGATAAGATTTATTATTTTACTTTAGGGAATCAGAATATTGCACCATTTTATATTAACCCTTTTGAAATTTTTGAAGGTGAATCAATAACTAGCCGTGTAGACATGATAAAAGCAACTATGCAATCCGCTTTTGATATGGAGGCTGCTATGCCACAATTAATAGAAGCTGCTGCGTATGATGTTTATAAACGTAAAGGTTGGAATATTAATAATTCTACATGGATTAATCCCGAAACTTGTTTGGAGGATAATCCATATAGTACAAGTAATTTTGCTTTTCCAACACTTAGCGACTATATTGAATCTATTGAAATTGTTACTAAAAAACAAGGTTTTGGAGATAAGATGGAATCTGAATATCTAGGTTCTTTGAAGGCTCGTTTACAATCATTATTAGTTGGTGCTAAAGGAATGATGCTCAATACACCTCGTAGTATCGATTTTAAGAAATTAGTAACACAAAGAGTTGTTATTGAATTGGAGGAAATTAAAGATGGTTCTGAAAAATCCTTAATCATGGGGTTTATTATTACTAATTTATTAGAGGCAGTTAAATATCAATATAAGAAAGATCCTAGTTTTCAACATATTACTTTAGTAGAAGAGGCACATCGTTTACTTAGTAAATGTGAACCAGGCGATAGTCCTAATAAGAAACGTGGTGTAGAGGTTTTTTCTGATATGTTAGCGGAGGTTCGTAAGTATGGCGAATCTTTAGTCATAGTTGATCAAATTCCTAATAAAATGACACCAGAAGTATTAAAAAATACTAGTACTAAAATTGTGCATAAAATTTTTGCACAAGATGATAAAGAGGCTATTGGTAATACAATGGCACTTAACGATGAGCAAAAAGGTTTTTTATCATACTTAGATAAAGGACGAACTGTAATTATTACTGAAGGTTGGAAAAAACCAGTTCAAGTGCAAATTACTTTACTAAGTGAGACCACGGGAATACCAGATATTTCTGAACAAATTATAAGTGAGAAGGCATTAGAGTATTATCTTGACAACTATCAGAATGGCGTTTTACCAGGTATCGAGTATTTCTCTAGGGATATTTCTAAGAAGGATATTAAGCAGTATTTTGAATTTTGTTCCATGTTAAGCGTTAATGACAATAATGCATTAGGTAGAATTGTTAATTTATATAAAAGCGGTAAATGTAGTGATTCAAGTACAGGGTCAGATTTACTAGATTCTCTAAAAGAAGAATTTGTTAAACAAATAGAAACTTCTTCGAAAAGATTGAAAGATTTAAATGATAAAGGTGCGCTGTGTCAATATATTTATTGGTTACTTTGTCGTTCCGGTATAAGAGCTGATTCTTCAGTACATAAATGTTTTTTTGAATTAATTGAATTTATATTAACATTTGTTGATAGTCAACAGTCTAATAATCAAGAGGAAGTAAGAGCAAATTATATAGATGGTTATAATTGGATATTTAATAAGATAAAGGCTATTTATTGTATGGAGGCTAAATAAGATGGGTTTTTGGAGTTCATTGTGTAGTGTAGTTGGTAGTGTTGCAAGTGGTGTTGGTAAAATTGTAAGTAGTATCAGTTCTGGATTACAAAGTGCAATTGATAGAGTAGGAAAGATTATTAGTAATAGTGTTTCTACTTTAGGCAAGTTAATTGGTACTACTGTAAAAGCATTAAAGGTATTATGTCCTAAAGGTGCAAACTTATTACAAGGATTAAGTCAAGCTGTTTCAAAATTATTAACACCAGTGTTAGGACCACTAGCACCAGTAGTTACAAGTATTGTAATGGATGTAATTAGTTCAATTTTAGTTAATTTATTAACGCCTAACAATGAAAAGCCTTTAGATAATGAAGAAATTGAAGAATATGGTGCATTACTTGAAGAAGCAGACAGAAATCATTGGGATATTAGTGATAAATTTGAATCTATAAATGAACATTATGAGTATTTAAAAAATAAAGCAAAAGAGGAAAATATTGTTATTTCACCAACTAAACGATTATCTGTCGAATCTATGAAACGTAGATCTATTGCTATGTCAGAATTATGGGAGCGATTAGAACGAAAAGAAGAGATTACAATCTCTCAAGATTTTTTAATCTTTTCAGCTATGAAATCATTCACTCCTGAACGGCTACAGGCTATAATTGAGGCGTCTAAAATAATGGGGTTTGATTCAGTTAAGTTTACAGATTTACGCGAAGGGAAATTACATCCAAATATTGCAAAAGAATATAATGCTGCTATTGTATCTAAATTGAAAGATATTTATTCAAATCTAGGAAAACCTTTAACTGATGAAGAGGCGTATTCTGAATTAGTTAATATGAAGAAGGCTGTTGAAGAGATTAAATTTATGGAACCATTAAAGGATAGAATCAATTCATATGCGGATTTAGGTGACAAATTATGTGATGAGGCTACTTTAAAATCTGAATATAAACAATTTGAATAAATTAAGATGGATAATTTCAATTATCAATATGGTGATATATAATTATGCAAAAAAATATATTAGAAAAAGAGTGGATGAGCTTAAGTCATTTTCAGTTATTTGATGATGTAAAAAATAGAGATGTGAGTAGTTTAGATAAATTAATTCCTCATAAGAAAATGTATATATATGAGACTAATAAAAATATTGCTATTAAACGCAGCGAATATGATCAAGAATTTAATTTAAAAAAAAGTCTATATTCCTATAAAGGGCCACAGGATGATTTCGATAAAAAAGAAATATCAAAACATATAGAAAATCTTTCATTGAAATTCTTTCAAATTAAATCTAAAGTACAATCAAAAGCTAGTAAAGTTGAAAAAAATAATAATCAATATAATAAAGATTTCGACCGATTTAACATAGAATTAGCTAAGTTAGTTAATTTTAGTAGTTTAGATAACACATATTTTTCAAAATTAAGAACTAGTATTGATGACATGAAAAGGCTTACTCTAAATTTGTCAGATTTAGAGCAATTTAATGCTGTATTACATGAGGATTGGATTGAAAAGGAGTAATATATCATAGTGATTAGTAGATTAATTTGTATCATATCGAATACAAAATTATATTTTTTAGTCGATGATTTTCGACCACAAAAGGGGTTAGTGGTGCAATCTATAAAAGGTTGCTATGAAGTAGATATATCTATGTATATTAATTCTAAAGAGCAATTTGAAAAAGAGGTATGGCAAGATTTATGTGAATCTGCTGGATATATATCGTCTACTTATATTGCGGCATTGTTTTTATATGAGTTAGAGTCTAATAACTCAAAAACTATTTTTGAGTTTCTGTATGACTTAGTTATGGATCATAATATAGGTGTTGCTAAAGAATCAATAAAAAATAACATAGAATGGACTAATTTAAAACTCATTAATGTATTTTCTTCTAATAGACACTTTGATTCAGTATCTTTAAGTTTTAATAACAAATATATGTTGGTAAATAATAAAAATTATAATATTGTAACTACTGATTTTGTTAAATATCAATTTATTGATGACAAAAGTTTTTCTTTAAGAACTGAAAATAAACATGATGTAAAAATTGATAAGGTTATTTTCCCTAAATCAACGGTTAAAAGAAAGATACATAAAAAAAATAAGTTTAAACAATCACCTAAAGAAGCATTATCTAATAAAACTCAGTTAAATAGAAGAGACCCTCGTATAGAGTATTTAGAAGAAAAAACTAAAAATATGAATTTTGAAGTTAGTGAACCAAGATAGAATATTACAAATATAAGTCAGATAATTAATTCAAATAAGAAGAATAGTATGAATATGAACAATGGACAAGATAACTCATTAATTGAATTATGGAAAGCTCAGCAAGCAAGAGTAATGAGCAATGATTCTATAGCAGTTGATTACTTTTGTGTATCTAAATCGATATTAAATAATATCGTTATAGAAAAAATTAAAAATGAAATTTATGAGTATATACAAGATTTAAAGGCTGTATTAGATGAACCATATTTAATATTCAAAGAGAGTGGTGTTGCTTATTTTGGTAATGAAAAAAGAATCGTACCATTAGTGTCTAATACAGATAAAATTCTGTTTATAGATACGAAGCGTAGTGAGTTTTCACGTTATATTGAATATCGAATCGGGGTTGGTAATAAGGAAATTGATAAAATTATTATAGAATTAAAAAAATTTATTAATGAATATACTACTGTAGGATATGATTTAACCGTATTATTAAAAAAAATAGATTTTAATCCAGTTTTCAACTATTATAAAAATAATAATCTTATAATTCCAAATTGGTTAGATAGTTTACTGAATAATCAATTGTTAACAGAATCATCAAAATCATCTATTATAAATTCATTAGAACTAAAAAATAAATGTATTGCTGTTGGAACAAAAGAACTTATATCTGCAGATAAAAATTTTAATATTGTATTTTCTAAAAGAATACATGTTAAAACTTTTAATGATTTTACTAATTATGTCATAAGGAATTTATGTGAACCTAATCATGTTAAGTTATCAAAATATGACAATAAGTATTTTGGCAAACTTAAATCTTTTGTTTTAGATAGTAAAATTAAGAACATTTTTGGAAATATTGATGTATTAGTAAATGGTATACTTAAATACTACAAAAAAGAATTACAGCATGTTAAGAAAATAGAAGACTATAAAAAGTATTTAGGTGGTTTTAGTGTCAATGATATATACGAGTTATATATTAATGAATTAAAAAATTGTGATTTAAAACGTGCTAATATTTCACCATATACTGATGATATGTTGGAAGATATAAATAATGGACATTGGAATGTTTATGAATCATTTGCTGATGAGTATAATACAGATACATATCTTTGTAAGGTACCAAAAGATAAAGTATTAGTAGCTAGAAATCCATTACGAGATGTCAATATGAAAGCTGTTTGTGGTATTGATTTTGGTACTAAAAGTACTGTTGTCGTATGTCATGATAAGGATGATAAACTTTTACGTGTTGGTGCTAGTAATTTTCTAGAAGAACCAAGGGTGGAAGATTATGAGAATCCTACTGTTATTCATATTATTGACTATGAACATTTTATTAACAATTATAAGTCGTCCGCAGGCAGACCTAATACTGAGTATAAAGATTTACAAGTTTCTCATGATGCTGCAAAAGAGATATATAAAACAAATTTTGATAAGACACGGTTTTACTCCGTATTTAGTGAATTAAAACAGTGGGCGAATTCAAAGTATAGAAATCAGATTCTTCAAGATTATAATGGTAACTTTATTAATTTAAAGCCATATTTATCACTAGAAAAAGATGATTTTGATCCAATAGAGATTTATGCATACTTTTTAGGACTTAATATTAATAATATGCATACAGGAATATATATAAAGTATTTATTATCTTTTCCTGTGAATTATGAATTGGCTGTTAGAAATAAAATAATTGAAAGTTTTGAAAGAGGCTTAAAAAAATCCCTCCCTAATACTGTGCTTAATGACGCTGATGTAATGAAACGATTCAAAGTATCTATAGGCGGGAGCGAGCCGGCTAGTTATGCTATTACTGCATTAAATTCATTTGGTGTGGAACCTTTAAAGGAAGAAACGTCAAAAGTAGTTTCGTATGGAGTTTTTGATTTTGGTGGTGGTACTACAGATTTTGATTTCGGTATTGAATATATTCCAGATAGTATAAAGTATAAATTTGAAATAGAACAATTAGGAAATGGTGGAGATGTTTATTTAGGTGGGGAAAACTTATTAAATGTTTTAGCATTTGAAGTTTATAAAGATAATTTGGATGTATTAAGGAAAGAGGCAATCCCTATAGTTATTCCTCCAAAATCTCAAGCTTTTTCTGGATCTGAAGTTTTAATAAAAAATGAAGAGAATGCTGATCAGTCTTCATATTTAAATTTAAAACTTATTGCATATGAATTACGTGACTTATGGGAAGAAACTAATGATTATGAATCTAAATATAATGAAGATACAATAACTATTAAATTATTTTCAGTAAATGGTGAAGAGAAAACGGTTAATTTACGTGTAAATCTTGATGAATTACAGGATATAATACGTAACCATATACGAGATGGAATTGATAACTTTTTTAATACATATTTACGTGTAGCAAAACAATACCAGGATAAAATGACGTCACCTTTGCATATACTTTTAGCGGGTAACTCTTGTAAATCAAGAATTTTACAAGAAGAATTTGTTTCACGTATAATAGCTGAATTGAATGATCTGAAGAAGATAAATGGTAGAAAAGATAATTTAAAACCTATATTTAAATTATACCCACCTCTAGGCACTAAGTTTAATATTGAAACTTTAAAGAAATTGGATGTGGTTAAGAATTCACCATTTGATTTAGAAAAATTATTATTCCTAGAGTAAATAAAATTAATATATTTATAGTTCATCTTTCTTATGGTTAGGAACTTTGTACTTTATAGGATTAAAGGTTAGTAAATGGAAAAACTAATATCGATAGATCGGATTAAAACCGGTAAAACTGGTGTAGCATTTGGCCTAATAAGAAGCCGTGAAAGTGGTAGAGATGTTCATATTTTAAATGCAGCAATGACTAAAGATAGCGAAATTTTATTTCCCTATTTACTAGGTTGTGAGGATCGTAATTCTTGCTTTGATGTTTTAATTGGTGAAAATATTGGATACGGTATATGGGCTAGATTTCTTCCGTGTATAGGTAATGAGATGGAATTGTATTATACCAAGGAAGCTAGAGCACAATCACATAATATGCCTGTGTCAGAATCTAATTACGAAATTATGTATATAGATGATGAATATGTAAATGAAGATGGTTATTTCTTTATTAGAAAAATAGCTCCAGATACTATTGAATATACTGTGGCACTAACTGAAGATATGGAAACTCCATCATTTGAGCCACTTAAAATTTATTCTTTAAAATTGAATTAATGGAGAATATATCATGTCAAAACGTTTTCAAGTAAAATTTAGAATTAAATCTGATCCTAAATCAACATCTCGAAATGGGGTAAATGCAACCATGGTTACTGCTTCTAATATGTGTGATGCACGTAATCAAGTAAAAGCACGGTATGCGAATAGTTTACATGGAATAGAAGTTATTTCTGTTGTTGAAAAATAAGAAAATATTATGCCAAAATTCTACCCAACAATAATAAATAGTTTCCACGGTAGTGAAGGAGAGCGTCTCGTGTATGAGGCGCTCTCTAAATTAAATAACGAATATGTAATTTTTCATTCTTATAGATGGTTAGGGGAATTAAATCAACGTAGGAGTGAAGGTGAGGCGGATTTTGTTATTTTACATCCTAAAAAAGGTATTTTATCCATAGAGGTAAAGGCTGGTGGAATTTCCTATCGTGATGGAAACTGGATTCAAACGAATCGAAATACAAAAGAAGAAAAAATTATAGATCCTTTAGGCCAAGCTGCAGAGAGTCAATTTAGGATTCAGAATTACTTACGTAAACATTATAATGGACAAATGCCTGTTATTGGTCGAGCCGTATGGTTCCCATCTGTAGCTATTCATAATAAAGTTTCATTACCACTAGAGGTAAATAGAGATATTGTGTTTGATGTAGATTGCTTACTTAATCCCCAAGAATCTATGGATAAAGCTTTTAGCTATTGGAAATCTAATTTAGGATTTAGAGAGTCAGAACAATCAGTAAATGATTTTCAGAATATGATTAAGACTTTAATGCCTACATTTAATATTGTTGAATCAGTTGCAAGTACAGCTCTTGAATCAACGAAAAGTTATATTCAGATGACGAAACAACAAGCATCTATATTACATTTTTTACGTGAGCAGCCTACAGCTATTATTCATGGTCCAGCAGGTACAGGTAAAACGATGTTGGCCATTGAGAAGGCTAAGATGTTAGCTGCGGAAGGTAAAAAAGTACTATATTTATGCTTTAACGAGTTCTTATTATCTTATGTGAAGGAGCATTATACGTACGATAATATAGTCTTTTATAATGTCAGGTCACTTGCAGAGAAGTTGATGCCTAATAGCAATTACTCTATTGCAGAGATTATTCCTCAATTTATTGAGTACTTTCAAAATGAATATGATGATCTTGAATGGTCTTATGAAAATGTAGTCATTGATGAAGGTCAAGATATTGATGAACGTATATTGGAACATATTTCTATATTAGTAGACATGTTAGGCGGTCATTATTATGTGTTTTACGATAAGAATCAGTATATAATGATGCATAAATCGACGCATTGGTTAGATACTTATGGGGACTGTCGTCTTGTATTGTATAAAAATTGCCGCAATACAGCTGAAATAGCTAAGACTGTAGGAACAACATTAAGTGATATTAAGAAAGATGCTTACATAAATGAGCTATCAGGAATAAAACCACTTGGATCATTCTATAAAAATGAAAATGAATTACGTAATATTGTTACCAAATTTGTTACAAAAATGATTCAAGATAAGGTTAAACCTGAAGACATTGTTATTCTTACTACAAGTAGCGTTCCTAATAGTATGTTAAAAAATATTTCTGCTATAAATGGAGTATCTATCTCTACTGAGCCAAAGAAAAATAATATATTGTTCACATCCGTTCGTAAATTTAAGGGCTTAGAAGCTAAAGCTGTTTTATTAATTGATATTTTAGTTAATCGCCTCACTAATGAATTACATAAACGTTTGGTTTATGTAGGTTCATCTCGAGCAAATACATATTTACAATTAGCGTTCTATGATAATGTACCTAATGAAAATTATAAGCCCATTCTAAATCATTTAGGTGTAAATGAAATCAATGGACCTAGTAAAGAAGCTTTATTAGATACGTTTGGTCTCGATTTATTAAAATAATATTTTGATGTGTTATTTTTTACGCATACACTTTTGTACAATATACATGTAATCAGTTAGTTATTCTAATGTTGTTTTGTAGTATAGAGGTGTATGGTATGAAAACAGATGTTATTAAAGAAGCTCTTGAAAGTGTAAAAGAGGAAGATCCTAAATTATACGAGGATGTAGTAGAGTATATTTCTTCCAATAAAAATAAAACTGGTGTTCATCCTGAAGGGGTGTATCATGAACATAGTTGGCCTAATATTATAGGACCTATGCCTGGACCATTTCCACATCCACGGAATCCATTTGAACAAAACCCATTTGGTGTATTCTGGCCATTGGCTGGTTTATATCTATTCTATAAATTAGTTAGAAAGGTATGGCGATTATTACGAGGCAAGAATCAAAATATTTCCATAGATGATATTATTACGTATATAAATAATCATAAATAATGTGTTGTAAGGGAGAGTAGTAATGGGTTCAAGAAAGTTGAAAATAGGTGATATTGTATTTTGTCAACGAAGTAACTTTTTCTTTGGTGATGTATATCAACATTATGGCGTATATGCTGGATATCATAAAATTATCCACTATATAAAAGGCGATTCTCCATTAGACGGACGCATTGCTGAAACTAGCATTGAAGAGTTTTGTGATGGAGATACCTTATATATTGCAGAGGACGATAGTTTATTATCTATTTTCCAAGACTCTGATGTAACTGCTAGATTTTATGGGCCCCGTAAAACTGTACAACGTGCAAAATCTATGATTGGAAAAGGCGATTATAACTTGTTTGGCCATAACTGTGAACACTTTGCTATTTGGTGTAAAACAGGTCAACTAGAATCTACACAACTTAGTATAGAAGGTGTGGCAGCTAGATTTCTACGACCATCACGTGGACCATTGAAATGGTTAGCTGATGAAATTTGGCGCGTAGAGGCAGAGTATTAGTAGAACCATATGGAACTAGCAATATAGTAAAAGTGTATTGCTAGTTCTAACTTTCAAAAAAATCCAAATATTTTAAAATAATTATTAACACACACGGATACGTGTATTATAATTACATCATCAGGTGAAAGAAATCACCAACATGTAGAACAGAAAGACTTAGATTCTAACAGCAATCCTATCACATATATCGTTTTATTGAGATGAGTATAGAATCTAGTATAATTTCATAGTTATCGTTCATAAACGATTCATAAGGTTAGACACCAGCAGCAATCCTTTGATTAAATAACCTGAAAAAGTAGTTATGGAGACCCTTTGGTCTAGAGTATCGTGTCTAGTAAACCTTAGCCTCAGTGAGGTTAGTAATTGTCTTGAACTTTGTATTGTAACCGCTCACGGTTGTCTTGTTTATTTTGCTTTCAAAATTTACGTTGTGATAATCCGCAGCGGTTTTTTATGTGCCAAGGAGATATGAACTATGAATACATTTATGAACGCTTTAACAAACAATGAAAAATCCTATACCGCTAATGATGGTACTGCGTATCATACGAGTGGCAGTCCTCTTGTGGACCTTAATTTCTCCGTGCCTGCATTGCGTCAAGTTGCGGTTGATTTCTATGGTAAAAGTAAACATGACCGCTATTTCTATGGTGCACATCGTACTATGGATGCTGTGGAAGCATTGCGCTTATTTATTACATCCTACGATGAAGATCCTCTGTATACCATGAAATGGCTTATGTATGCTCGCCATATTAAGCTAGGCCTTGGCGAGCGTGATATATTCCGCATGATGCTCACTAAAATTGGTGACTTGTATCCAGAGATGGCATTGCAGTTCATCATCGGCACCGAGTTATGGAACTATGGCCGTTGGGATGATGTGTTACGCATCTTTTTTGATACTACAAGTGGTATCTTACACGATGGACTAGGGGCGTTAATAGCTAATCAGTTTAGACGCGATGTAATGGCGTGTGGGCTTGGCGATTCTATTAGTTTATTAGCTAAATGGATGCCGTCCAATAATACATCGTCTAAGCAAAAACGTTCTGAGGCGGTTATTTTGCAATCCTTGTTACATCTAAGTGCACGAGAGTACCGTAAAACTCTGTCTAGATTGCGCGAACATCTAGCTGTAGTAGATCGAAAGGCTTCTCTTAACCAATGGAACGATATTAATTATAATCATGTACCATCTAAGGCGAATCTTAAATATCGTAATGCCTTTTTAAAACATGATGAAGAACGCCGCCAGGCGTATCTTACATCATTAGAAAAGGGAGACGACTCAGTTAAGATTAATGCCAATTCTATGTTCTTGTATGATATTGTACAAGCCTATATAGACAATAATAGTTGCTGGAGGAATATTTTAAGACCGTATGATGAAACATTAGAGCAATTATGGCATGCCCAAGAATCGCCTAAGGATTATGATGATATCTTAGTTATACGCGACGGGTCTGGATCTATGGGGCAACAACTATCAGGTAATAGTTCCGTTACCGCACTTAGCGTAGCAGACTCTATTGCATTGTATTGTGCACAGCATAATAAGAATGAATCCTTTAAAAATCGATTCATTACCTTTAGCAATCGCCCTCAGATGGTAGACATTTCGATGTGTGAAACTTTGCGAGATAAGCTTAGACGATTACATCGCTTTGACGATTACAGCAATACGGATATAGAGGCAACTTTTGACTTAATTCTCGACACAGCTGTTAAAAATCATCTGCGTCAAGAGGAATTACCTTCAGCGTGCCTCATTATTTCTGATATGCAGTTTGATCAGGCTACAAAGCATGAAGATAACACAACTGTTATTGAATCCTGTCGTCAGAAATTTGAAGCCCTTGGGTATACTATGCCACGGCTCATTTTCTGGAATGTATCTGTCTATGCACATAATATAATTCCTGTACAAATGCATCCAAGCGGTGTCATTCTCGTATCTGGATTCTCTAAATCCATCGTAGATATGGTGGTATCTAGAGAAGTCAATCCTGAAAAGGCACTTAAAGCTGAATTAGATGCTAAATGTAGTATTGTAGATACAGCATTACAAGGCTATGTAAAGGTAGCGTAACATTTATATAATCTCATTAAAATAGGTTCCTATTGGTCACAATATGACGAGTAGGAACCTTCTTTTGGTGTAATTAATTTGTGCTATAATGAGTTGTAGGTTTTATAATATAACAATCATTTTATATATACGAGGAATTAAGTATGGCAATTAGCAAAGAAATACAAAAATCTAGCGAAATGATGTTTGATGGTAAATTAATCAAAGTTACCTACGATATAGCTGATGTAAATGGTAATGAAGCGTGGCGTGAAGTTGTCCATCATCCAGGTGCTACAGCAATCGTAGTTGTTACAGAAGACAATAAAATTGTGATGGAACGTCAATTCCGTTATGCTTTACAACAGCCTTTACTTGAAATTCCAGCAGGTAAACTAGATCCTAACGAAGAACCTATTAACTGTGCTAAACGTGAGTTAGGAGAGGAAACAGGTTACCGTGCTAATCAATGGATTCCATTGGGAACTATTGCGACAAGTCCTGGTTTCTGTAATGAAGTGTTACATTTATATTTAGCAAAAGAACTGACGATGGGTGAAACTAACTGGGATCCTGATGAATACGTAGAGCTTGAGTACTTTACATTACCTGAACTGCTAGAGGCTATTAAGGCTGAGCAAATTAAGGATAGTAAATCCTTAGCAGCACTTATGCTTGCTATGCCATATCTTAAATAGGCTTCCTTTGGGAGGAGTTATTATGTATAAAAGAATCATTATATTAGTTATGGATTCTGTTGGCATTGGTCATGCCCCAGATGCGGCAAAATTTAATGATGAAGGATCTAATACATTAGGACATATCGAAGCAACCGCAGGTTTGATTCATTGTCCTATATTGCGTTCTTTGGGATTGGCCAATATTGCGGATATTAAGACCGATGAAACACCTGTTATGGGTGCTTATGGGAAAATGGAGGAAGTCAGCACAGGGAAGGATACAACCAGTGGTCACTGGGAGATGATGGGCCATCCTGTTACGGTTCCGTTCCCTACATTTTACGATGGATTCCCTAAGGAATTGATGGATACTTTCACTAAAGAAACTGGTTATGGTTATCTTGGTAATGAGGTTGCATCTGGTACGGAAATTATAGAGCGTCTTGGAGTAGAGCACATGAAAACGGGGAAACCAATCGTGTATACCTCTGCCGATTCTGTGTTCCAAATTGCAGCACATGAGGATGTGATTCCTTTAGAGGATTTGTATCGTATGTGCGAAATTACGCGTAACAAAGTATGCGTTGGTGATTATTATGTAGGTCGTATCATAGCTCGTCCGTTTATAGGTAAACCAGGTCATTTTGTACGTACCTCGAATCGCCATGACTATAGCCGTATGCCTGAACACCGCATGGTGCAACAGGAATTACAAGCTGCTCAAATTCCTACGGT
>OKWB01000154.1_pt1 | contig 19995 bp, 15 predicted proteins | sample 1607211 | NCBI WGS metagenome assembly OKWB01 (sample SAMN07501056, study PRJEB24779) | human gut metagenome
GCTAAACCAATCACAAGAGAGAGGCCTGAAATGACAATGACATTTAAAAAGTCTGTTTGAAGCCAGCGATTGACATTATACCTATCTGTCAATTTCTTAATAAGGTTTTGAGTCGCAAAGATATATGCTGTAAATAGGCTAACAACTTCTAATAATAGTATCCAAGTGAATGGGCGATAAGTATTTTCAGTTGCCCTAACTGCAGACGCTGATTCAGCGACAGGTCGTGATAAGAAATTAAGGAGAATATCATTTGGCACTCCATTTTTATAAGCAGTATTAAAGACTTTAGAGAAAGAAGCTACGAAATCACCGTTATTGGCCAATTCTTTTTGGAAGTTAGCCATTAAATCTGTTGCATCCGTCGAAAGTTTGTTGCCCGAATTTTTAGCATCTTGAACATCTTTATTGAATGATGTGAATATTTGATTAACTTGGTCCGCCTCTTGACTATTAGATTTGGACATATCTTTTACGCCAGCTGCAGAGGTCATTAGCCCATCTAGCTGGTTCTTCAAATCAGATAATTGTTGATCAGTTGTTTTCTGTGAGTCGTTTACTTTAGATTGATCCTGTGTGATGTTTTGGACCTTCATGTTAATTGATTGAAGGGTCTCAAGCTGTTTTTTGATTGCATCTGTTAGTCGTACATTTGTCTCAGTTACTTTTGCCATTTGATCCGCCAATTCATCTTGACTATTTTCAACTTCCTCCATGACATCTTTAACTTTCTGTTGCGCATCAGCAGTGTTTTCATCCATCAAATACTTAGTTATACCATTTTTGACCAGATCAACCATCGTATCGTTAACACTTTGATTTAAAAATTGATCAAATAAATTTTGCGGTTCTTCGCCATCAGAAATAATGTAGTATTTAGCTACTAAGCCGTGAGTGGTGTTATATGCATCAATTACTTCTTGTAGAGTTCGTTGATACGTTGCTTCTGCCTCCAAGTAAGACCGTTGGGTTTTACCGTCATCATTTTGTACAATTTGTTTATGATTCCCGATAGTGATTGTATAGCTTGGTTTTGTAATACTAGAGTTAGATGATTCCCCTTGATAACTGCTATTGATAATAATATTATTGTTTTGGCTGGGGTCCAAGGTTCTTGTTTGCTTACCATTAACCGTCCAGGTATCTACCCTGTAATCTGGATTATTTGATTCAACAGAAACTATCTGCTCACCAGTTCGAGTAGAACTAGATGGCAATTTTAATTGATTAACTTTATTTTTAGCTTCATCTCTATTTTTCCTAGCTTCAAAAAGACGATTTAATAAATTAGTATTTAAATACAGAGTTCTTTCGTTGCTTACTTTTTTAATGATTTCCGAATCAGAAGATGTAAACTGAATGGCTTTTTCTTCTTCTTGGGTTAAGTGCAACTCCGAAAGGTTTAGTGAAGGAATGCTTGAAATGAGAGAATTTGTGAAATCTGCTACCTTAGCTTTAAAATCTTTCAAAGTCTTCTCATTAGTAGAATGACTCTTCAATAATTCTAATAAAGTAATATTATCTTTATTATTCTTAGCAAAGTAACTTGCTAGTCCCTCTCTAACAATTTTATCTAGTTGTTCACTTTGATCTTTAGCGACGTTATCTTGTGACTTGAGTGCTTCAGATAGTTCTTGGATTTTTTGCCTTGCAACATTTAGATAAGCTGATGAGTTTTCTTTATGATTATGATCGTTATCGTTATCATCACCCATAATACTATTGAGTTGTGATGATAATGTTTCTTGGTCTTTTTGTGCTTGTGTGATAATATCAGACAATTGCTTCTCTAATAACTCGTTATTCATTTCTAGTAATGAGGCCGAAAACGCTTCATACGAAATGCTATCTTGATGGCGCTGTTCTATTAACCTTGATAAATCTTTTCCAGTATTTGTCTGGGTTGTCACCAAATCATTAAACATGTTATCAGAAGCTTCTAAAGATTTTTTCAGTGATTCGTTAGCAGTAATGGAACTACTAGACTGGTTAACAAGGGCTGGAAAGATATTTTGGAAATTAGTTGCAGAATCTAAAAGATTTTTTTGGTAATTTGAGATATTACCTGACTGATCATTTACCATGGCCTGTACATTTTCTTGAGCTGTATATAAGTTACTTAAAATACTTGCCATATACATATTTACTAAGTGGCTATTTAACTCTGAAACAATATCTTTCCCTTTTTCAGTTGCCTTTTTCTCTAATGCTAAATTCCCCTTGGCATTAACCTTATAAGAGATAGTTGTTTGCTCTGCATTTGCTTTATTGACATCAAGGAGTTTTTGAGAAAAGTTATTAGGGATGATAACCATTAATTGATAATCACCTTTGTTTAATCCATTTTGAGCAGTACCTCGACTAACAACTGACCAATTTTGACTATTATCACGTTCGATAGACTTAATATAACTAGCTCCTAAATTATAACTTTCTTTACCATTAGATACATTTTGATCTTCGTTAACTAATGCTATATTTAGTTTAGTGTTAGTAGCTGACTGTGTTGTTTTATTCTCTTTTGCATGATCGCCTTGAAGCTTAAGATTAAGGCCAGCAATAGCTACTAAAAAGAGAGCAACAGCTATAATATACCAAAGTATTCTAAAGTTATTTCTTTTCATAATTCTTCCTAAAATATATTTTATTTTCAACAAAATAGGAAGGCTTTGCCTTCCTATTCACTTATAGACTATGATACGATACTATCCACTAATTTGAGAAGCAATATCTGCATCCGTCTGCTCAATGATATCTGCAACTTTTAATAATTGCTGGTTAATATCTTCGAGTAATTGAGCAAATTCTGTAATTTTTGGAGATAATTCATTGAATTGTGCTTCAAAAGAATCAAAAGCAGATCCATCCCAATTTTCGTCAATAACTGCTTGCTCTTGAGTAAGCAAATTAAGAACTTCTGTTACTTGTTGAGAACCAGCTGTGTACTTTTGTGCTGATGAGCGAAGTTCTTCTGGTGTTAATTTAATTTGTGCCATTGAATACCCCTTCTTAAATATAGCGCTATCACGTATAAATATTATATCATAAAAATGAGAAAATACCTAATATTTACCTTATTTAATACAAAAAAGTATAAAAAAAATCTCTGGAATATCATTTAAGTAAAACCAGAGACTTTTTTTATTTACAATCTTTTAAAAAATTATCCACCAATTTGTGAAGCGATATCAGAGTCTGTTTGCTCAACAATATCAGCAACTTTAAGCAATTGTTGATTAATGTCTTCAAGTAATTGAGCAAATTCTGTGATTTTAGGTGACAACTCATTGAATTGTGCTTCGAAAGAATCAAAAGCGCTACCATCCCAGTTTTCATCAATAACAGCTTGTTCTTGAGTAAGTGAGTTAAGGACTTCTGTTACTTGTTGAGAACCAGCAGTATATTTTTGTGCTGATGCGCGAAGTTCTTCTGGTGTTAATTTAATTTGTGCCATAAATTTTCTCCTTTTTCTATAAACACTTTTGCAACAACTGCATAATTATTATAACATATTTTTTAAAATATATTCAAATTTACTGCATTATTTAAAATTATTTTTAATGTTATTGTTTAATCCTGTTTATTTTCATCTATATCAACAATCTGTCCTTGTTGATTTAATCGAAATCGTGTCAATTCGTGAAAGAAAATCTTTTTATAAAAACCATGTTGCTTCTTAGCATTGACTCTTTTAGAAATACCTAATTTATCATCTGAACTATTAATACCAAAATTACCAATGTAATCTTTATTAATACGGTAACTACGATACTTCTCTGGATGTGAAATTACATAGGATGCGGCTGCTTCAGACATATTGTTAATGGGACTAGGGGAATTAAAAACACGCGCTGATAATCTCATTTCTGAAGCCACAATCATGGCCAAATAACCACCTAGAGAATGCCCTGTTAACCAGAGGGTTGCATCAGGATAGTTCATCTTAATTTTTTGTGCAAATAGTTTAGATGTTGTAATTTGACTTGGATTTTTACAAGACAGAGAAATGCCATCCTCTCTCAGGGTAATACTTGAAGGACAAGTTAGCAATTTATTGTTCTTCCCCAATACAACTGAATCGATATCTGTTAAGATATCTTTCTTATTAAAAGCGTTCGTTCCTGAATATGCTATAACAATATGATTACTCTCATCCAAAGACTGACATGCCATAGCCTGCATACCATTATCGATATCATCATTAACCTCTAATACCATAAAAGAGCGTTTTTGATGGAAATCAATAATTTGACTACCTTCTATAATTTTAAGGTGTCCATTACTTTTTGCTTTGGATTCTTCAATATTATATGCCATGTCTGATAGCACTTTAAAACTACTATCTGGAATCATTCATTTTCCTCTCTATTCAAAGACCAGATGATATCTAACTCATCAATAGACTGAATAGGTTCCTTTTTTTCTCTAGGTCTGAGATGAAAACTTTTAGAATGACAAATAATACCTGAAATACTATCACTGTCACTAATATCATCAACAATGTAATTGATAATATTAGCGCCATTTATTGTTATAATAGAAGACCATGAACCAGTTTCTAAAGAATGTCTCCACTTTGAAAAAACAAGTTGTTGAATACCTAGATATCTGTGTACTAAATCAAGGGCGATTTTTGTTTCTAATTCATTAATATGTGTTCGTGTTTTTAACATAATTAACTCCTTAAGTTTGTTCCCTATTTTATCACAATTAGGCTTTTTTATAAAAACAGAACAAACTATATTTAATCTAGTCCGATTCTGTTTTGCTGGAAGTTAATTTTACCTTGACCGTTTGATTAATCTAGTACTTTTAATGTAAATGCTCTGCTTTCAAGAACTTTGAACATTGCATGTGCAGTATCTAAAGATGTAAATAGAGGAACTCCTTGTTCAATTGCAGAACGTCTGATGATGAGAGCATCATGGTTATCAATGTTATTTTGCCCAACTGTGTTGATAACTGCTTGAATCTTACCATTTTTAATTAAATCAGGAATATGATTTCGATCGTTCTCTCCTAACTTACCTACTAAAACTGTCTCTAAACCATTAGCATCAAAATAAATTGCAGTCCCTTGGGTAGCATAAATACGATAACCAATACTTTGATAGACTTTTGCAAGTTCTAAAGCTTCTTCTTTGTCTGTATCATCTACTGTAAAAACAATGTTACCATAGTCTGGCATATGGAGATATGCTGCTTCAAAGGCTTTATACAAGGCTTTCTGAAGATTAATATCTGATCCCATCACTTCGCCTGTTGATTTCATTTCAGGACCTAATAAACTATCTACTTTAGCAAGTTTGGTAAAACTAAAGACAGGGGCTTTAATGTGGACCATATCTGAAGCTGGATAGAGATCATAACCATATGTAAAATTGCAGAGTTTATCTCCTAAGATAACTTTTGTTGCTACTTGGGCCATAGGAATGTGAGTTACTTTTGATAAGAATGGAAGTGTTCTACTAGCACGAGGATTAACTTCAATAACGTATACTTTCTGATCCTTGATTACAAACTGAATATTCATCATACCGATACAGTTTAATCCAATTGCTAAGCGTTTTGTATAATCTACAATAGTTTCGATAATGGTCTCAGACAATGTTTGAGGAGGGTATACAGCCATGGAATCTCCTGAATGAACACCAGCTCGCTCTATATGTTCCATTATTCCAGGAATCAGTATATTCTGACCATCGGATATAGCATCAACCTCACACTCTTTACCTATAAGGTATGCATCTATAAGCACTGGATGATCTGGGCTTGCCTTTACCGCGGTTGTCATATAATGACGTAAATCTTCTTCGTTTTCAACTATCTTCATAGCTCGTCCACCAAGAACATATGATGGTCTAACCAACACGGGATAACCAATCTTTTGCGCTGCATTAACTGCCTCTTCCTCCGTAGTGGCGGTAAAACCTGGTGGTTGAGGGATATTTAGGGCTTGCAAAGTGGCTTCAAATTGTTTTCTATTTTCAGCACGATCCAAATCTTCTAATTGTGTGCCTAGTATTTTAACCCCTGCCTTGTTTAAATCTTTTGCTAGATTAATAGCAGTCTGACCACCGAATTGTAAGATGACCCCTTCAGGTTTTTCTAAGTCAATAACATTCATAACATCTTCAAAAGTCAAAGGTTCAAAGTAAAGCTTATCTGAAATAGAAAAATCTGTTGAGACAGTCTCTGGATTAGAGTTCATGATAATCGCTTCAAAACCAGACTCTCTGATAGCTTTAACAGAATGAACCGTTGCATAATCAAATTCAACGCCCTGTCCAATTCGGATTGGGCCCGATCCTAAAACCAAAATAGAGGCTTTATCTGATATCAATGACTCGTTTTCTACGGCATAAGTTGAATAAAAGTAGGGTGTTGCTGAATCAAACTCAGCCGCACATGTATCAACCATCTTATAAACTGGAAGAATTCCTGCTTCTTTTCGCATGTTACGAACTTGATCTTCGTTTATTTGCCATAAACTCGCTATAGCTTTATCTGAAAAACCTTTATTTTTAACCTTTTTGAGAATATTGATATCCAGTCTGTTTTTAGATAATAAATCTTCTAACTCTACAATCACTCTTAACTTATCAAGGAAGAAAGAATCAATGCTAGTCAAACTTGCTAATTTTTCAATACTATAATGTCTACGTAAAGTTTCTGCTAGATAAAATAAGCGATCATCTTCTGCATTTCTTATTTTTTCTAATAAAACATCATCTGATACATTATCTAAATCTGCTATTTTAATGTGATCGACACCTATTTCTAGTGAACGACAAGCTTTCAACAAAGATTCTTCTATATTCCGTCCTATTGCCATGACTTCGCCTGTAGCTTTCATCTGTGTTCCCAATTTTCTATCGCCACTTTCAAATTTATCAAAAGGAAATCTCGGCATTTTTGCGACTACGTAATCTAAAGCAGGTTCAAACATAGCGTAAGTCGTTTTTGTAATAGGATTAATTACCTCATCTAGTGTCAAACCAACAGCTATCTTAGCTGCTAATTTAGCAATTGGATATCCAGTAGCTTTTGAAGCTAAAGCAGAAGATCTTGATACTCTTGGATTAACTTCAATGACATAGTATTTAAAACTATTCGGATCAAGGGCTAGTTGAACATTGCATCCTCCTTCAATTTTCAAAGCTCTTATAATATCTAAACTCGCATCTCGTAATAACTGATTTTCTACATCAGATAACGTTTGTGCGGGTGCAAAAACTATAGAGTCCCCTGTATGGATACCAACAGGATCAAAATTCTCCATATTACAAACAACAAGAGCGTTATCTGCTGCATCACGCATAACTTCGTATTCAATCTCTTTAAAGCCAGCAATTGAACGTTCAATAAGGCACTGTGTCACAGGCGATAACTTTAACCCCTTCGTCGTGATGTCAACCAATTGTTCTTGATTATCGCACATGCCTCCACCTGTACCTCCTAAAGTAAAGGCAGGACGAACAATTAATGGATACCCGATTTGCTCTGCAAATTGAATAGCTTCTTCTACCGAATTAACAATCTCGGATTCTGGAATAGGTTGATTGAGTTCTTCCATCAACTGTTTAAATAAATCACGATCTTCAGCTTTATCAATGGCTGATAATTTGGTCCCTAATAGTTCAACATTTAATTCTTCTAGGATACCATTTTTTGATAGAGCCATAGCCATATTCAATCCAGTTTGACCTCCAAGAGTTGGAAGGAGAGCATCAGGTCTTTCCTTCCTGAGAATTCTTGTGACAAACTCCAAGGTAATAGGTTCAATATAAACTTTATCAGCAATATCTTTATCTGTCATGATAGTAGCTGGATTCGAATTGACCAAAACAACTTGGTATCCCTCCTCTTTTAAAGAGAGACAGGCTTGTGTACCAGAATAGTCAAACCAATCACAATCGGGCCAGAACCGATAACCATAATTTTACGTATGTCTGTGCGCTTTGGCATATCAAACTCCTCTAATTCTATATTTTAAAGCTAGCTTTTTTGCTGGAAATCATCAATCATATTAATAAATTCATCAAAAAGATAAGATGTATCATGCGGCCCTGGTGCTGCATCTGGGTGAAACTGCACTGAAAAGGCAGGATAGTATTTATGTCGAACACCTTCGACGGTTTTATCATTAATCTCTTCATGTGTAATGAAGAGATCCTCAGGGAAATCTTCTCTCGAGACAGCATAACCATGATTTTGACTTGTAAAATCAACCCGTCCTGTTTGCAAATGACGAACAGCATGATTAAAACCTCGATGACCAAAAGTCATTTTATAAGTCTTTGCACCATTGGCTTTAGCAAATAGTTGATGTCCCATACAAATACCAAAAATTGGAATTTTGCTTTGAATTTCTTGGATCATTTGTAAAGCATTCGGTAATTGTTCTGGGTTCCCAGGGCCGTTAGATAAGAGTACTCCATCTGGATTGAGATTTAAGATTTCTTGCGCTGTCGTAGTATGAGGGACCACTGTAATATGACATTGACGTTGTGACAGTTCTCTTAGAATAGAATGTTTTAAACCAAAGTCAACTAATACAATATTTTTGCCAACTCCAGGCGAAGCATAAGCTAATTTGGTTGATACTTGTTCAATTTGATTATTTAAAAGAACACTTTTTTGAAGGTTTTCTAGTGCTTCATGAATAGAATTTCCCTCGTTTATTAAACAAGCTTTCATTGTTCCATGTTTTCGAATAATTTTTGTTAATGCTCGAGTATCTATACCTGAAATTCCAGGTATTCCTTTTAATTTTAAAAATTCATCAAGTGTCATCTGTTGACGCCAGTTACTTGGATACTCTGCCCATTCATAAACAACTACTCCCTTACATGTTGGTCTAATAGATTCGTAATCGTCTCGATTTATCCCATAATTTCCAATAAGAGGATAAGTAAAAGTGATGATTTGACCGTTGTAAGATTGATCTGTTATAGATTCTTGATACCCTGTCATTCCTGTACTAAAAACGATTTCACCACTTGTTTCTACATCCGCTCCGAAAGCCTCACCCTCAAACACACTACCATCTTCCAGTAATAATAGACGCTTCATTTTATCTCCTTTATTATCTGCTATTGAGCACTGCTTCTAAGATAGCTATCCTTGCATAGACGCCATTACTCATCTGTTTCACTATTCGAGCCTTATCTGCTTCTACTAAATCGCTAGCAATCTCTACATCCCTATTGACGGGTGCTGGGTGCATAATAATTGCTGTATCCCTTAAATGTTTATAGCGTTCTTTTGTAAGACCAAATTGTTGATGATAGCTTTCTTTTGAAAACGCCCCTTTACCATCATGACGTTCGTGTTGAACACGTAAAAGCATAAGGACATCAATTTGATCAACTAACTGATCTATTGGTAAATATTGCCCATATTCATCGAACTGGCTACTATACCATTCTTTGGGTCCAGAAAAGAAAATTTCAGCTCCTAATCGTTTTAGCACTTGCATGTTAGATTTAGCTACCCGTGAGTGAGTTAAATCTCCTACAATCGCAATTTTTAGCCCTTTGAAGTATCCAAATTCTTCGTAAATAGTTACCAAATCCAAAAGTGATTGGCTTGGATGTTGGCCTGAGCCATCACCCCCATTGACAATAGCTGAATGAATGTTCGGACTAGCAATCAATTCTTTATAATAGTCAATATCAGGATGCCTAATGACACAAACGTCCAATCCTAGAGCACTCATTGTTAAGATAGTGTCATAAAGAGTTTCTCCTTTATTAACAGAACTTGTATCAGCATTAAATTCAATTGTTTTTAATCCTAATTTGAGTTCTGCCATTTCAAATGACTTATGTGTTCTTGTTGAATTCTCAAAAAAGAGATTTGACACATAGTAATCTTTATCAAAACCAATGTTGCTAGGATTTTCTTTAACTTCGATACTTCTCTTTATCAAAGACATAACTTCTTGATTTGATAATTCTTCTAAACTGACAAAATGTTCTAATGAAAGTGTTTGTGTTTGATGATTCATGATAATTTCTTTCTATAAATTTTAGCTAGAAAAAAGCCTCCTAAAACAAGGAGGCTCTGCAAAATAGTAAGCTAGATAGAGAACTAACTTACTATTTGTTAACGCAATTCCTTGTTTGCCTCTCTGGACAATACCTTAAAGGATATTAATAAGAAATGTTTTACCTATACCAATGTCGCTGCGTGGCTATCTTTTTGATAGACTATTTCACCATTGCAAATTGTGTAGTGAACAACTCCCTTCAATTTATCACCGATAAAAGGAGAGTTGCTGGATTTGGAGGCAAATTCTGCCTTTATTATTCTCTCTTCAGCTTGATCAAAAATAACGATATCTGCAGGTCCACCTTCTCTGAGATAACCTGCATCAAATCCATATAACTGTGCAGGATTACATGTCATTTTTGCCAAAAAGTCAATCATTGAGAGTTCTTTAGTAGATACTAAATAAGTAATCCCTAAGGCTAATGATGTCTCTAAGCCAGTCATACCAGAGGGCGCTTGACTAATATTATCTGCTGCTTTCTCCATAATATGATGGGGAGCGTGGTCACTTGCAATAATTGAAATAACACCACTTTTAAGACCATCAATGAGGGCTTGTCTATCCTTTTCAAGTCGCAGTGGTGGATTTAATTTTGCATTAGCACCCTTAGTTAAAAGTAAGTCCTCTGTCTTTGAAAAATGTTGGGGGGTTACTTCTGCTGTTAAGTTAGCACCAAGCTTCTGCGCAAAATCAACTACTTCTACTGATTCTGAACTTGACAAATGCTGGATATGGACTTTCGCCTGTGTTTGGTAAGCAATCATAGCATCTCGCGCAATCATTGAATATTCAGCAAGACCACTAGCTCCACAGACATGATAAATTTTCTGAGCAATATGTTCGTTGATACCAAGAACACCATTTAACGATGGATCCTCTTCATGTAACGATAGGACAACATCATGTTTTCTAGCTAAGTTCATAGCTTCTTGCAAAACCTTAGTATCTGTCAAAGGGATACCATCGTCTGAGAATCCAGCAGCTCCAGCTTCTAATAGTTCTTCGAAATTAACTAAATCTTTACCATTCAGGGATTTAGTAATTGTAGCAACTGTTTCAATCTTAATTGCTTCTTTTGCTGCACTCTCCTTAACTTGTTTTACAATTTCTGGGCTAGAAATCGTTGGGTTAGTATTGGCCATCATAAGAACTGTCGTAAAACCACCTGCTGCAGCTGATAAGGCTCCTGTATGGATATTTTCTTTATGTGTCTGTCCAGGCTCACGAAAATGTACATGAATATCGACTAATCCTGGAGCTACAATTTTATTGCTTGCATCAATGATTGGAATGCCTTTAATATCAATTTCTTTCGATATTTGTTTAATTTTTCCTTGATCAATCAGCATGTCTGATACTTGATTAAAACCACTTTGAGGGTCGATAATCAATCCGTTTTTAATGATATACATATCTGTCCTCTCTAACTTTGCCAATTCATTTGATCTTCTTTAAATTTTTTCAGTAATACCAGTTGGTCAGCTGTAATATATCCATTAACTTTAGCAACTTTAATTAATTGATTGTAATCCGTCAAAGTCACCAAAGGAATATCAGCTTCACGAAATGCTTGTTCAGCCTTAGCTAATTGATATGTAAATATCGCTACTACCCCTAAAACCTCAATACCTTGACTCTGCGCAGCCGTAACAGCCTCTAAAACAGATCCTCCTGTTGAAATCAAATCTTCAATGATAACCATTTTTTGGCCTGAGTAAACACGTCCCTCGATTTGATTCCCCACACCATGATCCTTTGCCTTCGAGCGTATATAGGCAAAGGGCAAGTTCATCTTATCAGCTATAATAGCGCCATGTGGTATGCCTGCAGTCGCTGTCCCTGCGATGATATCAACGTTTGGGAAATGTTCCTGTATTTGTTTAACAAAACCATTTTCAATCAGTGTCCTTGTCTCAGGATACGATAAGGTTACACGATTATCAGTGTAAATTGGCGATTTGACCCCCGAAGCCCAAGTAAAGGGTTGTTTGGGTCTTAAGTAAACAGCTTGAATATCTAATAGTTCCATGGCAATCTGTCTTGCTAAATCCATCTCAGTACTCCTTTATTTAATACGATTCCATTCTTCTTTTATGTCTAGATATGCTTGATATGGATTTTCTGCTTTCGTTATAGGTCTTCCCACAACGATATAATCAGCCCCAACTATACGTGCTTGCTCAGGAGTCATCGTTCTTTTTTGATCATCTAACTGATTGGTTTGTGGAGGTCTGATACCAGGCGTTAAGCAAATGAAATGTTCGTTAGTCTGTTTCTTGATTTGCTTTACCTCTTGAGCCGATGTGACTACTCCATCTAAGCCTGCTTCTTGAGCTTTTTGAGCATAATGGCAAACCGAATCAACTACACTTAAGTTAATATGTTGATCCACCTGCATTTGTTCTTGTGAAGTCGAGGTTAATTGTGTCACTGCTAATAGTATTGGACCCTCCCCCAAACCTTCTCTAGCTGCTTTCATCATTTCGACTCCTCCTGCAGCATGGACATTAGTCATATCAATGCCTAATTTGGCTAAGACAGACATAGATGATCGAACTGTATTAGGGATATCATGTAATTTTAAATCCAAAAAAATGCGATGTCCTAAGGATTTAATATATCTAATAATTGAGGGACCTTCGGAATAATAAAGCTCCATTCCTATTTTGACAAAAAGCAATTCTTCTTTTGGAAAATGTTCTAAAAAAGTTATTACAGAAGCCAAATCAGAAAAATCTAAGGCAATGATAGGGCATTTTTCTAACATATAATTCCTCTCTATAGAAATAATAATTGTTGGAAATGTACCAGTATGACACAAAAAACCTTGCCTGAGGGCAAGGTTTCATAAAAAGTTAGCGAAAAAGCACTCGCTATTTGACTTATGATGGTGACCTTGTTCGCCTCTCTGGACTCACTTAAAGATACATTTGTAGGTATTCTACAAGTTTACAATCATTTTGTCAAATAAATACTAAATTATTTTATCATTTTACGTCTAATAAAGAACGATAGAGGAATCTGCTGTACAATACTAATTGCTATAGCAATTGTAAAAGCTGTTACAAAACAGGATCTAAAATATTCCATTGCTAAGGCATCTGCTCCCGTCAATAAAAAGTAAACAGCTCTATAGAAGCTAAGTCCTGGAATAAGAGGAAACATACTTGTCGCTAAAAAGACAGTGGCAGGACACTTACGTTTAGCAGCTAATAGCCGTGAAAAATAAGTGATGAAAAGCCCTGGAAAAAATACGGCTATAGCATCCATATGAAATTGTTGCCATAAGATCAGGTAGAGCATCCAAGATATTGATCCTAGTATACCTAAGTCAAGGAAATAACGTTTTGGAACATGGTAGAGGATAGAGAAGGCTATCGTCCCTAAACCGGCCATCAGTGTTCTGATGGTAATCTCAAGGATGGTGTTAGGAACACCAGAAAAAGAACCTGTCATTTGTTCTGCAAACGGAATAATTTCAATTGTAATAGCCACGCCTGCTGATATAGAAATACAAATGAGTAAAGCAGACATAATCAAAGCTAAACCTGTTGAAAAATTATTCTGTGAAAATTCTCTCACCGAATTAACAAAGGCAGCCCCTGGCACCATCACCATTAGTGCCCCTAATATGATAATGCTACGATGCTCACCTAATCCTGAAAAATATAATAAATTAGCACTTAAAGCCACTACAGAACTACCTAGAATGGTCAAAAGAAATCCTGTATGTATACGACTTTCCATCAAATTCAGAAAATATCCTAAAATTAAGCCTGTTACAGCAGCGGAAAATGAATCTAATAAGGAACTACCCAAGGCTAAAGAAAAACTACCCGCTCCACAAAAATAAGAAATTAAAGTAACAAGTAAACTATAATCTTTTTGATGTTCAATTAAGTCTAACTGCTTTACAATTTCTTCTGGAGATACTAAGTCTTGTTTAGCAATTTGCCTAGAAAGGTTATTAACAGCTTCAAGTCTACCTAAATTTGCTGTTACACCATCTGTATTGCATACTTTAGCTTCTTGTTTACCATAGCGGTTAATCCCGGAAGCGATAATACTGCTACTAACCACATAAGCTTCAAAATTTTCTATCTGAAGAGCCTTAGCAAAATGCTTCATCGTGTCTTCGACACGATAGACTTCTGCTCCGCTTTCAATCAGTAATTTACCTGCTCTAAGAACAACGCTCATATCATTTTGCATCTTATTTGGCCCTGCCTTCTACTTTATTACCCTAGCCACTTAACTAAGTTGGTTAAAGTCCCAAACATCATCCATCCATCCTTCATAAAAGTCCGGTTCATGACATACCATCAAGATTGATCCCTTATAAGCTTTTAAAGCACGTTTTAACTCATCTTTAGCATCTACATCTAAATGATTGGTTGGTTCATCAAGTACAAGGACATTATTTTCGCGATTCATTAATAAGCAAAATCTGACCTTTGATTGCTCCCCACCAGATAACACCTGAATCTGACTTTCAATATGCTTTGAAGTTAAACCACAACGAGCAAGAGCTGCCCTAACCTCTGCTTGGTTCAAAGCAGGAAAAGCATCCCATACTGCTTCAAGTGGAGTTTGGCGATTTCCTCCGGGTACTTCTTGTTCAAAATAACCTAAATCAATAAAATCACCTCGTTCAACATTACCAGAAATAGGGGGGATAATACCTAGTAAACTCTTAAGTAATGTTGTTTTTCCTATCCCATTTGCTCCAACAATGGCTATTTTTTGATTACGTTCAAATGTTAGGTTTAGAGGTTTTGTTAAAGCACGATCATATCCAATTTGAAGATCTTTAGCTTGGAAAATAAAACGTCCTGGTGTGCGTGATTCTTTAAATTCAAAACTTGGCTTTGGTTTCTCTGCTTGTAACTCAATAATATCCATTTTGTCTAGTTTCTTTTGACGAGACATTGCCATATTACGTGTTGCAACGCGTGCTTTATTACGATTAACAAAATCTTGTAGATCAGCTATTTCCTTTTGTTGACGTTCATAGGCTGCTTCTAATTGAGCCTTTTTCATTGCATAGACTGATTCAAAATTAGTATAATCACCGGAATATCTTACTAAATCTTGATTTTCAACATGATAGACAATATTGATAACATCGTTCAAAAATGGAATATCGTGTGAGATTAAAACAAAAGCATTTTCATAATTTTGTAAATAGCGTTTTAACCAATCAATGTGTTCAGCATCAAGGTAGTTTGTAGGCTCATCAAGCAGGAGGATATCTGGCTTTTCTAATAACAGTTTTGCTAAAAGGACCTTTGTCCTTTGACCACCAGATAATTCAGTAACATCAGAATCCATACCAAAATCCATAACTCCTAATGCCCGTGCGACTTCATCAATTTTAGCATCAAGTGTATAAAAATCACGTGATTCTAAACGATCTTGTAGTTCTCCAACTTCTTCCATAAGGCTATCTACATCTGCGCCATCATCTGCCATGGATATATATATATCATTGATACGTGCCTCTGTTTTAAAAAGTTCATCAAATGCTGTTCGCAAAACATCACGAACTGTTTGACCTTCTTCTAACACAGTATGTTGATCAAGGTAACCAGCAGTTACATATTTTGACCATTCAATTTTTCCTTCATCAGGTTGAAGATGACCTGTAACAATTGACATGAATGTTGATTTTCCTTCACCATTAGCACCAATAAGTCCTATATGTTCACCTTTTAAAAGGCGAAAAGAAACATTCTCAAAAATAGCACGATCACCAAAACCGTGACTTAAGTTTTTTACTTCTAAAATACTCATTTAAAATCCTTTGATTGATAATAGAGGTTATTAAAAAACTCATAGAGACACTCTACAAGTTTTTAAATTAGTACATTACATAGTAAGTTCCATATACAAGTATAGAGAGTTTAAACTTAAAAGTCAAACCTTACTTAATTTTTTCAAAGTGTAAATGAACAGTGATTTGATCATCATAACCATTTCGCTCTAAATCACGTTGCAAACGGTATGAAATATAGTGTTCAGCAATATGAATGTATCCTGCATCCAATAAACGATTTTCAACCAAAGACTGAATCATATTGATCGTTGGTCGTTCAACCTGAGCATCCTCTAAATCTAAGATTACTTTTTTAGTCACTTGAGCAAGGTCTTGACGAAGTGACTCATCAAGCACATAAACTGTTTGAGCAGCTTTCAAGATAGCTTGGTAGATTTTTTCAGGATCAAATTCAACAATCTGTCCATCACGTTTGATGATTTGCATAAGAGCCCCTCCTTAATGTGGAAACAATGTTAAAACGATTTGCAATCATTTTCATTTGTTAATTTCATTATGCAAATGTTTTCATAATTTGTCAAGTATTTTACCTGATATTGATTTTTAATCAATATCACTAGCAGTCAGCATAAGTATTAAGCAATGTCATATTCTTCTATATTAATTCAAATTTTAACTCTTTCGCTGGTTTAACCAGCCCATTCTTATGCAATGTTTCTGCGATTTGAACAGAATTCCAAGCTGCCCCCTTCAATAGATTATCTGAAACTACCCACATATGAACACCATTTTCTTGATCAAGGTCTTTTCGAATACGACCAACAAAGGTCTCCCTATGACCTACAGCATTAATCGCTTGAGGGTAAATTTGCTGAGATGGAAGGTCTTGTAGGACGGCACCAGGAAAATTAGCAATAGCCTTTTTAATTTCAGAGATTGAGGCTAATTCTTTCGTCTCAATATAAATGGACTCAGAATGACCCGATAAAACGGGAATACGGACGCAGGTAGCTGAAACCTTAATAGTAGCATCTTCCATAATTTTCTTTGTCTCCAAAGTCATCTTCATTTCTTCGTACGTATAATCATTATCAGTAAAAGTATCAATTTGAGGTAATGCATTGAATGCGATAGGATAATGTTTTTGATCGCTAGAACATGGCAAGACTGTTGCAATTAATTGATCAGGTGAAAGGTTATCATTTAAAACTTGTCTCAACTGTTCCTTAGTTTCTTCAACAGCACGTGCACCTGAACCCGAAACAGCTTGATAGGTGGAAACTATAACACGCTCTATCCCCCATTTTTGACGAATGGGCTCTAAAGCAATCATCATTTGAATAGTAGAACAATTGGGGCAAGCTATGATACCATTATGACCAGTCATGGCATGAGCATTTACTTCAGGAACAACTAGTGGAACATCAGGATTCTGACGAAAATATGACGTGTTATCTACTACAACTGCTCCAGACTTTACTGCATAAGGAGCGAATTTTGCTGAAATAGATCCACCAGCTGAAAACAAGGCAATATCAACATCGTAAAATGATTCTTTAGTTGTCTCTTCAACACGTATAGCCTCATCTTTAAAATGTAAAATCTTACCTGCTGAGCGACTTGATGATAAAAGTTTCACTTGTTCTATTGGTAAATTCGATTGTTCTAATTGACGAATCATTTGTGTTCCTACGGCACCTGTAGCGCCCACGATAGCAACGGTATATCCCATATAATGACCTCTATTTGATGATGTTGTTCATCAATATTTTCAAAACATTTTAATGTGACTATTATACTACATTTTTATAAACTTTCAAGAATAGCCAAATGAAAAAAGTCACCCTAACCAACCTAATTATAAAAAGGAATCTCGTATTCGATTCCTTTTTTATTGATTGCATATATCATTATAATAGTTACTAAATGGTTGATTATACTTAATTTTCATTGCGTCTCAAACCGCAGAGACTTGTTAATAAAATTAAACCAAAACCTACAAGTTTAAAAATGACATTTTGATCATCACCTGTTTTAGGTAATTTATTTATCACTGAAATTGTTCTAGAATTATTAGTTAACATCGGTCTATTAGCTACATTAGTAACCTGAGATACTTTTTTAGAGAATGACTGTTTGTTAGAGTCACCTTGACTAGAGTGATTATTTTCTCTAGATACAGTTGACTTTGAAAAAAGTGGATTTTTCCCTATAAGTTGACCTACTTGACTCTTATTCTCAACATCATGTTGGCGACGCTCTAAAACATTACCTTGGCTCTTATTCTCAACATCGCGTTGACGACGCTCTAGAACGTTACCCTGGCTCTTGTTATCCGCATCACGTTGGCGACGCTCTAAAACATTGCCCTGGCTCTTGTTATCCGCATCACGTTGGCGGCGCTCTAGAACATTACCTTGGCTTCTGTTTTCTGCATCACGTTGACGACGCTCTAGAACATTACCTTGGCTTCTGTTTTCTGCATCACGTTGACGACGCTCTAAAACATTGCCCTGACTTTGATTTCCAACACTATCCATAGCAGATACAGGACTTGATCCTAAAATAATAGTTGATCCTAGCACTCCCATATAAAGCCAAAGCTTTCCTGATTTCCAAGTTCTAAAACCTATTTTATTGAACAATTAATTTTCTCCTTACTTTTTTTAAATTTTAAAAGTCATTTTATTATTACTTTTATTTAGATTATATATTAAAACATTTTATAAGTTATGTCAAGATAATTTATTATTTAGTTGCAATTTATTATTAATTTGTATGTTTAAAATTAAATAGTTGATATCTAAAACATGATATTTTTAAATTTTCCTTTAATATTATAAAGCATGATAGATAGTCATACTAACATTAAGATTTACAATGAGGTAATAGTATATTTTTAATACTTCATCTAAACCATCAGAAACTAGATTATTTAAAAATTTTACAAAGAATGTGATGGTAGCATATTCAATTAAAGTTAAGTAAAGACATAATTTTAAGAAGGAAATTGTGACTTATTTATGCAAAAAAGAAAGAACCAGTTTGGTTCTTTCTTTTTTGCTTTTCAGCTACTTACCACAATTTGTAAGAAATTACAAGTAGTAGTAAGCTAAGGGCACCTTTTCAAGTGTGACAAGAAGGTTCACACAACTTATCAAGATCCGCTCCTGCGTTTATAATCTCCCTGCGCAATAGTGGTAAAACCACATATCGACTCATCGCATAACAGTAGTTTAACATAATTTAGTTAAAATGCAACCTTTACTTTTTAAATATAACTAGATTCTTCAGTTTACTTTTAATATTAAATTAAAAATAAATTATTTCTAAAGCAGGGGAGCAATAGTTTTTGTCACTATGCCAATTACTTTTTGGAATTTTGGAATATTATTTATATCTTTCAAGCTAACTAACCTTGATTTATTTAATGTATCCATATAATCTCGATAAATGTCTTGGATTGCATCTACCTTATAAAGATAAACAGCACATTCAAAATGGTGATACAGGCTACGGTAATCAAGATTTATCGTACCTACAACAGCCTTTGTATTATCACTAAGGAATATTTTTGAATGAACAAATCCAGGGGTGTATTCATATATTTTAACACCTGATTTTGTTAAAGCTTGATAGTAAGTTTTAGCAAGAGCATAAGGGATTGGCTTATCTGGGATACCCGGCATAATAATACGTACATCTACACTACGTTCCGCAGCAAACTGAATGGCATGTTCCAATTCACTGTCTAATATTAAATAAGGTGTCATGATGTAAACATATTCTCTAGCATGATTAAGAATATCTATATAAACATTTTCCCCTACTTTATCAGTGTCTAAAGGAGAATCTCCATAAGGAATAACATAGCCTTCATTTTCAACTAAATCATCGTGTACACCGAGGTAAGGCGCTACTAACATTTTTTCCTCAGTAATGGACCACATCTGTAAGAAAAGTAGGAGGAAACTATCCACTGCTTTCCCCTTTAACATAATACCTGAATCTTTCCAATGCCCAAATAACTCAATGTGATTAATATACTCATCGGCTAAGTTTACACCACCAGTCATGCCTACTACTCCATCAATAACAACAATTTTTCGATGGTCACGATAGTTATAATAAGTTGAAATAAAAGGAGAAATCGGAGAAAATG
>OKWB01000168.1_pt1 | contig 17806 bp, 8 predicted proteins | sample 1607211 | NCBI WGS metagenome assembly OKWB01 (sample SAMN07501056, study PRJEB24779) | human gut metagenome
GCTACTTTCACTCGTCTTCCTCAACGTGAAGAACTTCCTATCGAAGTTAACGAAACACTTATCGTCGAATTGTACTCTAAATAAGAAATACAGTTTCACAAATACAGAAAGCACAGTACTTATGCGCATAGGTACTGTGCTTTTTTTATTAATTAGCTAAAATAAAGGAAATAATTAAATATTAAAATAAAACAAAACTATTTACAAAAAAACTTTATCTATGTTATTCTGTTGATAGAAAAAATTATGATTCAATCATAATTGGTGTTGTTAGAGTATGTATTTAGGAGAGTTTTGTGAAGATAAAACGCTTAGTTCTTCTTAGCTTAGGTGTATTGGGTACATCTATGCCTTTTGGGGCATATGCAGTGAATCCGATTATGCCTATGGCACAGCAAGAACAATTACAAGAAGACCGAGAAGCTCAACAGGAACGGAATCTTCGCTTAGATACTGAGCGCGTAGAAACTGTTGTCAGTGAACCGGCACCTATAGACGTACCTTCAAATCAGAATGGTGCGTCTTTTTTTATTCATCATATTCAGTTAGAGGGTGTACCTAAGGAATTTGCTTTCTTACATAAGATTGCACGTAAAAATGAGCAAAGAACAGTAACAGTAGCAGATATTACTAATATACGTAATTCTCTTCAACGTAAGTTGCTAGATAGAGGGTTCGTTACCTCACAAGTATATATTCCTGAACAAAATGTAAATTCTGGCACGTTGCAGTTTATGGTTCTACCGGGACGAGTGGAAGATATTCGATATAGTAATTCTTCGGCTCATGGTCCTTGGCGAACGGCTTTCTCTGTGAGACCTGGAGATATCCTTAATATCAGGGATGTAGAACAAGGCTTGGAGCAGATGAAACGTGTATCATCTCAATCGGTAACAATGAAGTTACTTCCAGGTACAGCTGTTGGTACTTCTATTATTGAGTTATCGATTAAACAAGAGAAACCAGTACACGGATCAATTAGTATCGATAATAGTGGAGTGGAATCAACAGGTGTGTATCAAGGTAGCTTTACTGCATCGTTAGATCAAGTATTTCGAGCTAACGATACGTTAACCATGTCATTGTCAGGTGATGTAAGCGGTGCAGGGAGTATAAAAGGAACTCGTGCAGCCAGTCTTAATTATGTGATACCTCATGGAAAAGATACGTTTAGTTTAAGCTTTTCTAAATCAAAATATCATCAAACTATTCAATCTAATCCTTATGATTTCACATATAGTGGTAAGTCCACTACTATGAAGGCGAAATGGAATCATGTCTGGTCGCGTACACAACGTGAAAAACGGGCGTTTGATATTTCTATTAGCACACGGCATAATCATCGCTTTATCAATGATATGGAACTACCTGTACAAGCATTACGTACCACTTCGATGGAACTTGGTATTTCTAATCGTACATATATTGGGAATGCAACGCTGTACTCTCGGTTAGGATTCCAGTGGGGGATAGGTGCACTTGGTGCACAGGCTGAACATAAGGCCTCTGTTGCCATGGGTGGGCCTACCTCAAGATATCATATGTGGCTTGTAGATGTAGATTATCGAAAACCATTTATTATGGGCCATCGACCAGCATCCTTCACCTCTTCATTCCATGGACAATGGGTACAAGGCGGTAAGAGAGTGTATAGTGTAGATACTATCAATATTGGTAACCGATATAGTGTTTATGGCTTTGATGGTGAATATACACTTATGGGCGATAGTGGCTGGTATATACGTAATGAAGTATCCTCAGTTATTCCGCGGCTTAATACGGAAGTATATTTTGGCATTGATGTAGGAGCTGTATATGGTAAAAGTACAGAATCGTTAGTTGGAAAAAGTATTGCTGGTACAGCATTAGGTATACGTGGTAACTATGCATCAGGGCTCATGGTCGATGCATTTGTAAGTACCCCTTTATATAAACCGCAAGGATATCATACGAAGAAGTTTTATAGCGGATTTACTATAGGGTACAGATTCTAATCTCAATATGATTATGACTATATATGTGTTGAGCTAGCATGTGTTGAGCTAGTATTTACATAATTGGAGAGTTGTATGTGTAAAACAAATCAAGAACGACGTACGCTGGGACGAAAGATATTGTCTTGGCTCACTTTTGGCGTAGTAGTAGCATCTCAATCGATGGTGTTGGCAGCTCCTATTATGCCTGATAATAATGCTGCTATTACTGAACGGCCATTAGTTCAGGAAACAGCTAATCACATTCCATTAGTTAATATTACGGCACCTACTAATGGTGGAGTTTCTATGAATAAATATGACCAATTTAATGTTGAAAAACAGGGTGCTATTCTAAATAACTCATATGTAACGAGTAAAACAGAACTTGCTGGTTATGTGCAAGGTAATAGTAACATGGTGAATGGTACTGCAAAGGTCATCGTAAACCAAGTTACATCAGATGCACCAACATCTATGAGTGGCTATTTAGAAGTGGCGGGGCAAAAAGCCTCCGTTGTGGTGGCTAATCCTAACGGCATTACCGTTAATGGAGGGGGCTTCCTTAATACAAATCATGCTGTGTTAACTACCGGTAAACCAGAATTAGATGGTGCTGGACAGTTACAAAACTACCGCGTAGAACAAGGAAATATCTCTATTGAAGGTAAAGGCCTTGATGGGAAGCGTGCAGATTCTGTGTCTATCTTGGCACGAACTATTGATGTAAATGCAGGTGTTTGGGCAAATACACTTAATACTCGTACAGGACAAAATCACATTGATGCTAACAACTTAAAGGCTACAGCTTTAGAGGCTTCAACTGTGGAAACAAAACCAACGATTGGTTTGGATGTGGCGGCAGTAGGTGGGATGTACGCGAATCATATTACTATGGTTGGCACTGAAGCTGGTGTAGGTGTTAATCTTAATGGTGTAGTGGCAGGCACTCAGTCTGTTTCAGTAGATGCTAATGGTCATCTATCTGTTAATGGTACACTTCAATCTGATACAAGTCTCGTGGCTAAAGCAAACTCTATACAGAATACAAAAATAATTGCCTCTGGTGGAGAGTTAGCATTAGAAACAAAAGAACTAATAAATACAGGGCATATTACATCTGTTAATAATGGACATATTCAGGTAGAAGAATCCTTAACTAACAAACATACAATTGCAGCTGGTGCTAACACGCAAGGCGCTGTTACAAGTAATGGTTCCTTATCTGTTGTGGCAGGTACCGTTCGTAATACTGATGCAGTGATTGTATCCGGTGGTACTACAACAATTAATAGTAAAGAATTACATAATACAGAGAATGCTCGCATTTATGGTGGGAAGATAGCGATACAAACCAAGGTACTCGAAAACCGCAAGAATGTAGCGTTAGAATCCAAATTAGATGCGGCTATGGCAGATATGAAAGCAGCAGAAGATAAGCTTGAAGCAGCCTATGCTGTAGATACTACAGCTTTTACATCAAAAACTGAACAAGATAACTATTTGAACCGAATCAAAGAACTATCTAAAGTATATGATGAAAAACTAAAAGCTGTTAAGTTAGTACAAGAGGAATTATCTGCTCATAAAGGGAGTACTATTGCAGGTCGAGAAGATGTAACTATTGAAGCGGACTCTATTTTGAATAGAGAAAAATCTCTTATATATAGTGGTAGTACTATGACGTTAGATGGCCACGATACTTTGCACAATATCGGTGGTACTATTGATGGAATGGGTAATGGTGTTATTCGAAGCAAAGACTATCAAAATAAGAACTCTTCTTTTACAGCAAAACGTGTTAGTCCTGAAATTGAAAAAGGTCTTTCTGGTACAAGTAATGACACTATGCTTACAGCACAAGAAGATCAAATCTTGATTACAGACAAAGATCATAGCGAGCGAGGTCAAACCTTTAAAAAGTCTGAATTTAGTTCATTAAACAGTGGCTATGGTGCTTATCATAGTCATAGTAGTAAGGCACCAATGCCTATATACGAGGCTGCAGAATATGTTACTGTAGAACAGATTACACCAGAAGAGCAAGCGGCTGGTGAAGCGCCCATTCCAGCAGAATATATTGGTACACAAGTACCATCATATGCCTATAATGACCCTATTTTTAATGAGTTTGGCATTACATCTATGACGACAGAGCGCCCTCAAACAGCAGGTCCTGAACAAGAGGCGTGGGATGCACAGTTTAAGCCTATTTTGGCATCATTAAATGATAAAATCAAAGCGCATAATGAAAAGGCTAAACTATATAACCAACAGATTTCTGGTGTGGCTAATGAAAAAATAGACGATTATACTATAATTCGAACTAAGACTATGACTTCTCATGAAGAAGTAAAAAATAGTACACCAGGTGTTGTGCGCTTTGGTGGAGATATGTCATTCACCGGAACTGGTACTAATGAAAATAGTCAAATGGTTGTAGGTGGTACGTTAGCTACTACTGGAGCAATTAATCAAGTTGCAAAGGAAAATCAAGAAGTAACAAATACTTTTGGGACTACTGAAGTAACCTATAGATATAAGCGTAAATTTCCTCATAAATCTTGGCGTAGAGGTTATAAGGGTCAAGTGTTTATGACACCACAAGTGAATAAAGAAAACCCAATAGCACTTGGGGTGGCTAAGAAAGAAGATAAAAATGGTAAGGCTAAAGGTGATGTTGGTGCTAATCACCGTAAAGAGGTAGAAGACTTTTTAAATCCATTTGCCCAAGATAGCAGTAATGATGCCTCTAAACCAACAGCAGGAACTAATATTTTGGCATTGCCTACAGAATCTTTGTATAGAATACATCCTGAAAGCACTGCTAACTATGTAGTAGAAACAGATCCGCAATTTACGAACAAAAAAGCCTTTTTATCCTCCGATTATATGTATCAAGAGATGAAAACAAAGCCTGAAAATATTGAAAAACGATTAGGCGATGGCTTGTATGAGCAGACCTTAGTTAGAAATCAGATTGTCTCTGGTACAGGGTATAGATTCCTTGATGGGTATACAGATGATGAAAGTCAATTTAAAGCTTTAATGGATGCTGGTATTGTATACGCTAAACAACATGGTATTGCTCCAGGTGTAGCACTGACGGCAGAACAAGCAGCTAGTCTCACTAGTGATATGGTCTGGCTTGTAAAAGATGTTGTTATGGTAGAGGGTAAGCCTGTTGAGGTAATCTATCCTAAAGTATATCTTAAACAAAGCAATGGTTTGCAGTTACATACTGATGGAACCTTAATGAGTGCTAATACATTAGTTATGAATGCAAAGGATAGTATCCGTAATGAAGGTGTGATTCAAGGTAAAACAGTCATTCTTGCATCTAATCAAGATATTATTAATAGCGGTAATATTAATGCAGACAAAGTTGGTTTGCAATCGGATAGAACTATTTACCAACAAGGTCAAATTGTTGGCCGTGATGCTGTAGACCTACAAGCCAAAAAGAATATCACTTTTAACAATTCCATTGAACATTTAACAAACCAAGATGTAATACATAAAACAGCAGGTATCGCTGTAACTGGCGACAAAGGCGTTATGATTGTCTCTGCTGGCAATGATGTAAACCTAGGTGGTGCAACTATCGAAGCATTGGGTAAAGAAGGTGCTATCACTATTACAGCTGGACATGATATTAATAGTACTACAGATACTCTTACTGCTAAAAAAGATATGACTCAAGATGGGGATAATTATTTACGAACCTATCGTCAAACTGAACTGGGAACGACAATAGAAGCTGGTGGAGATATATCTATTGGGGCTAAACATGATGTTAAGGCTCGTAATTTGACCGTTAGCAGTGACTCTGGGGCGGTAAAAGTAATTGGTGAACATGACGTATCCATTGAAAATGGGTATAGTGAATCTAAGGATGCTTTTGCGTTAACATATAAAGAAAAAGGGTTCCTGAATAAAAAAGAAACTAAAATCAAGACTAATGATGAATCTAAACATGTATTAATGAGCACCATTAGTGGTCATACTGTTGTGGTGGGTGCTAATAATGATGTGACACTTACATCCTCTAATGTGGTGAGTACTGCAGGAACCTCTGTATTAGCAGGTCATGATGTAAGAACTGATGCAGCAGCAGAGCATACGCTAAGTACCGCCTCTAAAGATGTAAAAAAATCTGGTATTATGGGTGCTGGTATGGGTATCATGATTGGTAAAAAACAATCTAAAGATAACTATTATATCGATGAAACTACTCATAAAGCTACTACTTTAGGATCTACTGATGGTGAGGTTACTGTACAAGCTGGTGATACAGTTCATTTGACTACTACAAATGCGGTAGGCAAAGATGGTGTTATCATTGTAGGTCAAGATATACGATTAGATGGTAAAGATGACGTGTATAAACAAGAGGAGCGTCATGAGCAAAAGTCCTCTGGGTTAACGGTAAGTTTAGGTGGCAGTGTTGTTGAAAAATTAGATAGTGCTGTCAAAAAACAACATAGTGCATCTAATAGGAAAAATAATCATTTTAAATCATTAGAAGGTAAACAATCGAGCGATAGATTGCTTTCTGCCATTGGCGAAGCAAAGCGAATTGTTGATAGAAGCTATAATGGCCAAATGAGAACTATTGACTCACAATTGGAGCGTATCAATACTGATATAGCTAGCACGCCAGCAACAGATACGACTAAGTTAGCAGAGCTTAAATCTAAGCAAGAATTGCTAATGAAAAAACGAAGTGCTTTAGAAGAAAATAAAAGTGTTGTTGATAAAGCTACTGATAAAGCCATTGATAGAGCTATTAATGTACAAATAGGTATTGGATCTAGTAAAAGTGTAGCTGAGTCGAAGTTAGAACGCCATACGTATTCTAGTGGGACTATTGACTCTGACGGAACTGTTTTGATTCATGCTAATAGTGCAGATTCAATTAAAGGTAATATTACTGCAATTGGTGAACAAATCAAAGGGGAGAATGTACAATTAGATGCGTCCAATGTTATTAATCTAGAGGCAGGTTCTAATACGCAACGTATTGAAACAAATAGTAAGTCTAGCGGTTGGAATATTTCTGCTAATATTGGTATGAGAACTGGCGGGCTCGTAGGCTGGTCGGCGTCAGCTTATAAAGGGACAGAAAATGGTATAGAAGATAGTACTACTCATACTGGTACACATGTTGTAGGTTCTAACAACGTATCTATTACAAGTGGAAATGATACGAACCTTATCGGAACTACTATTTCTGGGAAAAGTGTAACGGCGAATGTAGGTAATAATCTGACTGTAGAGAGCTTGCAAGACAGTCAGATCTATCATGAAATATCTAAGAACAAGGGGATATCTATCTCTGGTGCAAACTTTATATCTCAACCTACGATTAATGGTGTTAATGTAAAAGGTAATATTGATAGTACTTATAAGAGTGTTACAGAACAATCTGGTATTCATGCTGGTAGTGATGGTGTAAATATTGTTGTTGGCGATACGACAACATTAAAAGGAGCCACTATAACTAGTAAGGCTACACCTGAAAAAAATAAGATATCTACTAAATCTCTAGTTATGGAAGATATTCATAATGAAGCTTCGTATAAGGCTAAAAAGTCTGGGATAGCTATGAACACATCTGGATTGACAGCAAAGGGTGTTCTCGGTAAAATCAACCCATTGGGACTATCTCCGGTAGTTTCTATTCCAGTATCAGATGAGGCGCAATCTACAACAAAATCTGCTATTAGTGATGCCATATTGGTAGAAGTAGAGCGTGAACCACTTACTACTATTAATAGAGATACTGAACATGCACTCAATAGTATTAAACCTATATTTGATAAGGCTGATGTAAAAGAACGTATGGAATATGTTAATGCTGTTTCTGATGAAGGGTTTAAACTTATTGGTGATATTGCAATGAAGCAAGCTCAAAAGTATGAAGAAAAAGCAGCTAACACTTCTGATGAAACTCTAAAAAAACGATATCAAAAAGAAGCTGATAAATGGAAAGATGGTGGAATTTATAAAGTTGCCTTACATGGTGGTTTTGGAGCAGTAGTCTCTAATATGGCTGGAGGCTCCAGTTTAGACGGTTTTGCAACTGCTAGTGCTAATGAGATAATGGTGGGGGCTATTGCTAAGGAACTAGCTAAACATCCTAATAGTACAATAAATGCTGATGGTAAATATGTTGATAACTCTGATGTATATAAAATTGCTAGTGCAATACTAGGTAATACAGTTTCGCACTCTTCATTAGGAACTGGTATTTCACTATCTGCTACACAGAATAATTATTTGACACATGAACAAATAAAATTATATAAACAGGAATATTCAAAAGCAAAAAGTAATGAAGAGCGCGAAGCGATAGACGCAAAGTGGCAAGAAATTTATTTTCAACAAGCTCATGAAATTCTTGATGAGGAGCAGGTATTATTCAATAAAATAATTAAGAATGAAGTTGGTTTTAATAATCCTGTTAAGGTGGCAGAATATTATAATGCCTTAAGAAATCTGTTCAAACAGCATGGATACTATTTTAAAATAGGGCAATTACCAGTCTTAGTACACTCTGGAAATGGATATAGAGATTATGATTCGTCAATTAAAACTTTTGGAGTACCACGTAAAGGAGGAAGTTACATATTTGATGCTTCAAGTCGTAGACGATTTTATGACAAAAATCTTAATCATTTGGATAGAGAAAAATTAGGTGTTGTTAAGCGTAATGAAAATACAATCCCCAAGTCTGTTATTAAACCAGAATTTGTTTGGACTAAGGATGCTTTAGGAAAGTCGGTTGCTCAAAATGTATTATCAGAGGTAGGAAATCAACCATGGACTGGATATGTTTACTATGCGGAGAACGCTTCGAAACTTACCAAAACTGTAGCAAAATCAGGAGGTCCTGTTGCAATAGGATTCTTAATTAAGGATTTTTATACAGATTATCAAATGTATAGTGGTCGAGAACTAGCTAAAGCTTGGGGAGCTAATTTAATTCCTGTGGGACTTGGAATTGGCGGTGGTTTTGTTGGAGGTCTTGCTGCTGGTCCTGCGGGTTCTTTTGCTGTTGGTGTTACTGGAGCAACACTTGGCGATCGCGTTAAAGATGAAATTAAATTTAATTTGAAAAAGGATGTAGATAAGTAATGTACCAAGATTTGATTATAATATTGGGGATTATATTTCTCATATACAAACTTATTACGCATGAAGGTAAGCTTAGTTTAGCTAGAGTTATTGCAACGTTTTCTATTATTGTCGGTTGTGGATTAGTATTGCTGAGTAAACTGATATCTCCATTTGTTTTACTATTTTGGTGGTTAATTTGTATCGGTATTTTTTTAATAGGAATGTATTTTGTGCCAAGTAGTGAGAATTATGATGAGGATAAAACTCAAAAGCATCAAAAGCTATATAAAGGGGCTTTATTCTCCTGGATGTTTATGATAGCTTTATATATTTTTCTATATATTTTGATTTATTATTAGCTATGTCCTTGTTATTGAGGGTAGTGTCAACAATTTTGTGTAAACGTCTTTTTATTCTCAATTACCAAACATATTTTGTAACTGGCTAAATGCTGCACCAAATCCATGATGTATTTTGCCAAAGAATTTAGCATTATACTCACTAGCAAATGTGCATACAAACGTATCTAATGATTCAATTGATGGAAACTGTTCTTTATTGCTTAGTCGTCTTTTTAAGTGTTTATTCCATCCTTCAATTAGATAATTAGAATATATTGACGGTCTAATGGATTCAGGAAAGTCTAAAAAAGTGAATAAATCAGTAATATCGGATAATGTATTCGTAATCTTAGGATACCTAGATGGCCACGCTTCTAAAAAGTTATACAAAGCTGCCTCAAGTTCATTTGCCCACCACAAATGCGGTAGGCAAAGATGGTGTTATCATTGTATGTCAAGATATTATATTAGATGGTGAAGATGACGTATATAAACAAGAGGAAGGTCATGAGCGAAACTCCTCTGGTTTAACGGTAAGTTTAGGTGGCAGTGTTGTTGAGAAATTAGATAGTGCTGTCAAAAAACAACATAGTGCATCTAATAGAAAAAATAATCATTTTAAATCATTAGAAGGCAAACAATCGAGAGATAGGTTGCTTTCTGCCCTTGGTGAAGCCAAACAAATTGTTGATAGAAGTTATAATGGTCAGATGAGGACCATTGAATCGCAATTGGAGCGCGTTAATACTGATATAGTTAATACCCCGGAAACTGATACGACTAAATTAGCTGAGCTTAAAGCTAAACAAGATGTTTTGTTGAAAAAACGAAGCCTTTTAGAAGAGAATAAGGACAATATAAATAAAGCTACTGATAGAGCCATTGATAGAGCTATTAATTTACAAATAGGTATTGGATCTAGTAAAAGTGTAGCTGAGTCGAAGTTAGAACGTCATACGTATTCTAGTGGGACTATTGACTCTGATGGAACTGTTTTGATTCATGCTAATAGTGCAGATTCAATTAAAGGTAATATTACTGCGATTGGAGAACAAATCAAAGGGAAGAATGTACAATTAGCTGCTTCCAATAGTATTAATCTAGAGGCCGGTTCAAATACACAACGTATTGAAACAAATAGTAAGTCTAGTGGCTGGAATGTCTCTGCTAATATTGGTATGAGAACTGGTGGGCTCGTAGGCTGGTCGGCTTCCGCTTATAAAGGGACAGAAAATGGCATAGAAGATACTACAACTTATACTGGTACACATGTTGTAGGTTCTAACAATGTGTCTATCGAAAGTGGTAATGATACTAACCTTATCGGTTCTACTATTTCTGGACAAGGTGTAACGGCGAAAGTAGGTAACAATCTGACTATAGAGAGCTTGCAAGACAGTCGAATCTATCATGAAACATCTAAGAACAAGAGTATTTCTATCTCTGGCGCAAACTTTATATCTCAACCTACGATTAATGGTGTTAATGTAAAAGGCAATATTGATAGTACTTATACAAGTGTTACAGATCAATCTGGTATTCATGCAGGTAATGATGGTGTGAATATTACTGTTGGCAATACGACAACATTAAAAGGTGCTACTATAACTAGTAAGGCTACACTTGAAAAAAATAAGATTTCTACCAAATCTCTAGTTATGGAAGACCTTCATAATGAAGCTTCTTATAAGGCTAAAAAATCTGGTATAGCCATGAATACGTCTGGATTGACAGCAAAAGGTATTCTCGGTAAAATCAACCCATTAGGGCTATCTCCGGTAGTTTCTATTCCAGTATCAGATGAAGCCCAATCTACCACTAAATCTGCTATTAGCGATGCTATATTGGTAGAAGTAGAGGGTAAAACTCTTACTACTATTAATAGAGATACTGAACATGCACTCAATAGTATTAAACCAATATTTGATAAGGCTGATGTAAAAGAACGTATGGAATACGTTAATGCTGTATCTGATGAAGGCTTCAAGTTAATTGGGGATATTGCAATGAAGCAAGCTCAGAAGTATGAGGAAAAAGCAGCTAACACTTCTGATGAAGCTCTAAAAAAACGATATCAAAAAGAAGCTGATAAATGGAAAGACGGCGGCATTTATAAAGTTGCTTTACATGGTGGTTTTGGTGCAGTAGTCTCTAATATGGCTGGAGGCTCCAGTTTAGACGGTTTTGCAACTGCTAGTGCTAATGAGATAATGGTGGGGGCTATTGCTAAGGAACTAGCTAAACATCCTAATAGTACAATAAATGCTGATGGTAAATATGTTGATAACTCTGATGTATATAAAATTGCTAGTGCGGTTTTAGGTAAAACAGTTTCACACTCTTCGTTAGGAACTGGTATTTCACTATCTGCTACAACAAGTAATTATTTAACTCATGAGCAAGGAAAACAGTATGAGTATGAGCTTTCTTTGGCTAAGAGTGAAAAGGAACGTAAACTAGTAATTCAAAAATGGAAAGCTATTGACGAAAAACAAGAAGCTGATTATATTAGTCAAGAGAAAAGTATATTTAAAAAATATTTTAATACAATATCGGACTTAATTGATTTTAATATCTATCTTCCGTATAAACGAGAGCGTAACAGATATAATATTAGTCTTGATCGTGCATTCTCTTTAGATTCTAATACTGGTAAGCTTGAGATGCCGATGATAAAAGTTAATGCGTTATTTTTGAAAAAGGAAAGTTCTTTTGCTGAGCAAATACAAAATGAGAGAAATATATTTGCTTTAAATCAGGCTAAAATTATTAGTAAAATACAGGGGTATAAAGATGGATCTGATGAATTTGATGAAAATACTTTATATCATTATAATCGGATACGAGTAGGAGAAGATAAATTCCTATCACATATTTTAAAAAGTACTGATATTACAAGAGGTGTTTTGGATAGCTTTACTGAAGATGGTTTTTCAGCACTTGAACGGTCTTTAGGAATTACTCCTGTTTATAACCGATATTATTATGGTGGTAAATTATTAGGAGATGGGATAGGTGTTGTTGGTGGTGGTATTACTGCTGGCACAGGTATTATAGAGACGGGGATGTTTACAGCTGGCGGAGTAACAGCTGTTGCTACGCCGGTATCTGTGACACAAATAATGGCAGGTAGTACACTAGCAGTTCATTCTGCTAATAATTTTGAAAAGAATCTTACGTTGTTTGCAAAGCATAATAGAGAGAAGCCAGAAATATCCACCAAATTTAACTTTGATGAAGAAGCCCCTTATATTAGGGAAAATCGTCTGCCTCAAGATTCTGAAACTATTTTATCAGATGGTACATTTGATAAAATAGGTAAAGTCGAACGTCATGGTGCTCAGGTTTATAAAAAAGATAAAAAATATTATTATAGAGATACACTTCACTTTGGAAAGAACGCACATTTAGAAGTATTTGATAGAAAAGGTAATCATTTAGGAGAAGCAGATCCTTTGACGGGGGAAATAAAGCCACATTCTGCTGATTCTAAAAAGAAACTTAGTAAGGAATATAGATGATAGAATTAGAACCTATTAAACAGATAAAAAGTCCAAGTTCAGAAAATGTTATAATTTTTGCTTTGCGATGTGCAAATTATATAATTATAAATGATAAACTTAATGGTCTAATTATTTTGGACATGGATTGGAGCGAAGTTAATAGAATTTATATAGGCGAACAATTATTACTTATTGAAGCTATATATACAGATATGCTGAAAAACAGAATTGTATTTAAATTAGAGTCGTCTTTATGCTTTGTAGATATTGATACACATTTTGTTAAGTTAATACCTATTCCTAATAATATTAAGGAATTCTATTTTTATCAATTATACAAATTTAATGATGACATAATTTTAATGCATACCAATAAAGGGGTAGTATCTTTGTCATTGGTTGATTATTCTGTTCATATTATAAATGAAGTAGCAGAATATGATGAAAAATTTGCATACGTTGTTTATGAAAGTGAAACAAAAGAGTCCTATTCTCATAATGGACAATTAGTTTGTTTGGATACAGATAATATAACTATATTAGATTATTTTAAAAAGGTTCAGATTAAAAACCCTATTTTTGTCCCGTATTTTGATGTATCTGTGACGGATAGATATGGTTTAGCTATTGGAGAGGAACAATTACAGATTTTTAACCTAAATGGAGATAAAAAAAGTAGGATATTATCATATAAAAGACCGTGGTATGGTGAGCGGGCTGATATAGTTGGAAAAGATGATGGACTCCATTTATATGTTATAACTCGTAATGATTTGGACGAATTAACAAGTCTTTCAGAGTATTTAATTCCGTTTGATAAGATGCCTAATCATATAATTTTAATATAAGTGTTAGCAAATTATTGAGGTGAAAATGTTTTTAAAAATATTTAATTTAATCTTTTGGGGTGGAATGATTTTTTCCTAGTAGGCATTACATTAATGCTTGTTATGGATCCTGAGGTTACTAGTGACGAGTTTTTGATATACTTCTATGGTAGTGCTTATATTATTAGTGGAATATTTATGTTGGGATGGTACTTTATATATAAGCTCTTAAAAAAATGATTATATTTGAATTAATCTTAAGGTTATGATTCTTTAAACTCGTTAGGACGTTATAGTTTAATCTTCAGTGATAAGTATTACTGGATGATTTAGAACTATAGAGTCTTTTTATTTTACGCTCATTTGAGGTGTGAGAGTACGTTATATATATGTTATAGAGATGAAAGAGAGTTTATTTCATGTGATTAGTTTGGACTAAGGATGTCTTAGGAATGTCAGTTGCTCAAAATGTATTATCTGAGGTAGGAAATCAACCATGGGTTGGATATGTGTATTATGCAGAGAATGCATCAAAATTTACTCGAACTGTAGCGAAAGTTGGAGGGCCTGTTTCAATGGGTTTCTTACTTAACGATATGCAAAATGATTACCAAATGTACAGTGGTCGAGAACTAGCGAAAGCATGGGGGGCCAACTTAATTCCAGTTGTTGGCGGATTGGCTGGCGGAGCTGTAGGTAGTGCTGGTGGTCCTGTAGGGGCTTTTGCTCTTGGTGTTACTGGTGCAACATTTGGCGATTACATTAAAGATGAAATTAAATTTAATTTGAAAAAGGATGTAGATAAGTAATGTATCAAGATCTGATTATAATACTTGGTATTATATTTCTCATATACAAACTTATTACGCATAAAGGTAAGCTTAGTTTAGCTCGAATTATCTATACTTTTAGCTTAGTACTCGGATTTGGAATATTTTTCATACGTAATTTAATATCTCCATTAACTATGTTGTTGTGGTGGATATTTTGTATGGGGATTTCTTTAGTTGGAATGTACTTTATGATTAAGAATAATGAGTTTGAAAGTGATAAAGTAGAGAAATATCAGTCCAATTTTAAAGCAGGCGTATATGCTTGGTTATTTCTAGTCGCTTTATACATATATTTATATGTTTTAACCTATTATTAGATACTTTGATAATGTATATAGTAGTCTTTATTGAATAACATGTAATGCTAATATAATGTACATAAATCTAAAAAGGACGCTATAGTCTAATCTTCAGTAATATATACTGAATGGTTTAGAACTATAGCGCCTTTTTATTTAATCGTTCATTTGAGGCCTGCGTGGATGTTATAGATAAGTCATAGAGATGAGAAAAGTTTTATTTTATGTGTTTATTAGATTTGTTGGTGAAACAATTTCAGGTAAAACAGTGAAATTAATGGCTTCTAATGATGTATCTTTACAAGCGGCAACAAATACAAGTGAAAAGCTTGAAAACGCAAAAAGTAAAGGCTGGTCTGTTGGAGCTAATATTAGTGTTACTGGAGGCGGTATACTAGGTTTTGATGCAAGTGCTAATGCCGCAAAAGAAAAGAGTAATACAAAGGTAACAACACATACTGGTACTACTGTTGTAGGTTCGGATGGTGTTACTATTACATCAGGAAAGGATACCCATATCAGTGGTTCCAAGGTAATTGGTAAAGCTGTAACAGCCGACGTAGGTGGAAATCTTTCTATTGAAAGCTTACAAGATACGAAGACATATGTAGGTGAAAGTTCAAATAAAGGGTTTAGTGTATCTACAAATGCGGGTTCTCTAAGTAATGTATCTATGAGTTCAAGCAAAGGTAAAATGAAAAGTGATTATGCAAGTGTTACTGATCAAGCGGGTATATATGCAGGTGACGGTGGATTTGCAATTAACACGGCTGAAACAACATCATTAACAGGAGCTGTTATAGATAGTACAGCAAACTCTAATAAAAATAAACTTTCTACTGGATCATTAGTTGTTAAAGATATTGAAAATACGGCAGAATATACATCTCGTAATGTAGGCATGAGTTATAATCATGTCGGTGAGTTTAAGAATCTAAGTAAAGCGGGGCAAGATGCCGTGTGGAATACATTGGGTAAATTACCTAATCTGTTGCCAGACTCTAGTAAATCGAATTCTTCTACTACAAAATCTGCTATTTCAAATGGTACAATAGAAGTACGAGACACTGACTTTAATATTCAAACACTGTCACGAGATACAAAAGATAGTTTAAATAAGCTTGATGAAATCTTCGATAAAAAGAAAATAGAAGAACGCCAAGAGTTATCTAAATTATTTGCTAAAGAAGCTTTTGGTCAATTACATAATTGGAATCCAACCTCTAAAGAAGGTAAAGCTGCGAAAGCAATAGCCCATGGTGTAGTCGCTGAAGTATCTGCTCGTATGGCAGGAAATAAACCGGGTAGTGGTTTTTATGCTGGTGCTACTAATGAAGCGTTAATTGGAGAAATTCAAAAAATTGCAAAAGAGAAGCCTGATGTAGCTCAATCCTTAAGTGCTTTACTAGGCGCTGCTGTAAATGGTAGCTTAGGTTATTCCCCTGTAACAGGTGCAGCTGAAGAACAATATGGGACTAAGTGGAATCAGTATCAAACTATAAAAAATATAAAGGAACAAATAGAGGAATTAAAGGTAGGTAAAAGTGTAAAAGTTTATGGCCGTGACATAAAGTTAGATAGCCTTCGTGAAGATGAATGGTTAGCACTATTTGGAATTGATCCTATAACTCATGAGTATAGATATGTTGCAATCAATAAACAGGGTGAAAGTTATGATATTAAACATTATGATCAATTTGAAAATGGTTATTTTACTAATGTGATAAGTACAAATGATTTGTTTACTGTCGATAAAGGAATTGTAGCTGGCAGTGGAAAGGATATACCAATTAAAGATACGGATGAATATTTGATTAAGCAATCTTCAGCGACTAATGTTCAATCTGGTGCGGTTGTTAGATATAAGCTAGGAGAATATAATGGAAGTATTTTTGAAAGTAATTTCTATGAAAAGGCTAAACCTTCATTTTTACGTAAATTACAGGGAGCGGCTATTAATGCTAATATAGATAGAATTGACTTAAGACATACTGATCCTGGTTATATTTTGATGCGTTTAAAAGATGAAGGTCGTATTACACAAAAGTTTGCTAATGATTATAAGGTTAACTTCCAAAATAATATCTTTATTTTGCAATCGACTAAATCTCCTAATTATAAGTTAGCGTTAACTGAAGAACAAGCTTATAGAATTATTGGTACTAGTGATTATTATAGAGAATCTGATAAAACAACAAGGTTGGGGGCTAATCAAGAAGGGTATTTTGGTCTTGGAGTAAAACGTGGTAAAGGAGAAGTTGATTTGTCTTTAATTGAGGGGATGAATCAAGATAATCGAATTTTTATTGGGGGAGAATTAAGATTAAAAGGCAGCGTCACTGTACGAGATATTGTCAATTTTTTCCAACCTAAAGAAATGATAACTGGAGAGAAAGTAACGGTTAAATCAATTCTAAAGGTGCCACTTGTACCTGTTATGGGACGGAAAAGTAATGATTATTGGCAATCTGGTTTTAAGATAGATAAACCGATTTTGAAAAGATATCCTGGTGGGGATACTCTTATACAAGTTGATGTTCCTATTACTTATAGAACAGAAATCGAATCTGTTGCAACAAAAGAAGCTATATCTGCAGTTAGAGAAAAGACTAATAATGCTAAAGCGGAAGAGTTAGTTGCCATGGCATATCATAATGCTCATCCAAATGAAGGGAATTTTTATTATGATGTAAATAGAAAAACAAAAAGTTTAATAAAAAAAGTTGACAGTGTCACTCATAAATATGAAATTCTTGATGGCGATGAACGTTGGAATGTTCTTCCAACTAAGATTTTTGATGATATTTATAGACATAATAAAGTGGATGAAGAATGATATGTACCCATTTTCCTGGACACATATTATTTACTAGCCTAAACACATGGATGCTTCCCTGTATTTTACAGG
>OKWB01000170.1_pt1 | contig 17474 bp, 12 predicted proteins | sample 1607211 | NCBI WGS metagenome assembly OKWB01 (sample SAMN07501056, study PRJEB24779) | human gut metagenome
CGCGCAAATGCTTAAATTGGAAAACTCCATACGAGGTTTATCATTCAGTAGAGTTGCATTTGACTTGACAATTCAAGCTACATTAAATGCATCATATTGGTTATGGGATAGACCTTTATCATTAGGCGTATTGATATTGACTACAGTCATACCATTACGAGCCTCTTCTGTTTTTGGCCCCAATGCACCTTGAGCAGGTACAACAGGATTGGCTAACGCCATTGGAATCCATGGCGCAGAATTCGTGGCAAGCAATGCAGCAAAGATGGCCATTGCCGTATGTTTTCTAATATTCATATTATGTATCTCTCCTAAGTATATAAAACAATGTGTATTATGTATCTATACAACTTTCTCTGTACAACACTTAAAACTGATAACTCCCTCTAAACGCCCACACACGGGTATCTGTATCAAATCCTTCTGGTTTCTTAATTGGCGTTCCCAGTGATACATCATAATTAACAGCGTCACCAACAGTGCCTCGTACACCAACAACACCACCAATCAATGTATTACCTAGTTGAGTTTCTGTAGATGGTCCCCATACATGACCAATATCTATTCCTATATAAGGTGTAATCTGTTGTTTTCTAAATGGTAATGACCATTCACTTTGTACATAGTACCCAGAATCACCTCGTAGTGTTTCTTCCCCACTAAATCCACGTACTGAATACCGTCCCCCAATACTAAACTGATCCGTAGTAAATAAGCGCTGATTCGTAAATTGACTTCTAAAGCGCATCGAGAATATACCTTGCTTATGACCGATTCGTACTCCCGTTTGAATCTGCCCTTCAACACCAGCCATTTTATAGAGTGTAGTTGGATTATCTGCCAAACCTTCCCAACTTCGTATCTTAGCACCTAATCCTTTAATACCTTGGCGATAAAATACATACATATCACTCACTGTATTGCCTCTATATTGGCGATGAGATAACCCTAATTCTACCGATGTGGTATGTTGTTCTTGAACACCAATTTCTACATCATCCAAATAATTATGACGAGACTTATGATTAACCTTAGCAATAACTGATGTTTTCGAACGACTAGTTCTATTTAGAACCTGCTCTACTGATACCTCTGTACCTTGTGTGGTACCAGCCGAGCGAAATGCGTTTGGCATAAATACCAATTGATTATAGCTATACTTATATGTAGATAATCTATACGTACGATTGCCATCAGGAATCGTATAATTAACTGCATATTGCTTTGACCCATGGCCATCATCATGACGACTTATATCTTTAGTGAAATTAGCTGTTAATGTATCATTAAGACCCAGCAATTGACTAAACGATAAAAATACAGTACCTTGATACTCTCCTGTAGCTTTATATCCTGAATTATCTAAGATAAATGAGCCATGCACAAATCCTTTTTGTTCTACCGTAAGCTTAACAATAGAATGTAACGGCTTGGTACCTGGTTCAATCGTCATCTTTATATCTTGACCAGGTACGCTACGCATCTGATCAATTCCTTGTTCTAACGCTTGACGTCGTAATACATAGCCAGGTCGTACAGGGAATGCACTCCGCCAATTCGTCCGTACATTTGGATTTGCAAGAACAATATCTTCAACATACCCTGGTAAAATCTCAAAAGTTAATGACCCTGAATGTAAATCTTGATTGGGTACAACCACTTGGCTTGTGACATATCCATCTGCTAATAATTGTTCTTGTAATTGCTTTTGAAGGAATGTAACCCCGTCCGACCCGATTCGATTATGCTCATACGCCTCTAACCGGTTCTTATATTTACTAAATACAGGTTCTGACGATGTAATAACAATGTGGTCTATAGGAAATGCAATCGCTTCCTTTGGTAATGCCTTCATAGGAGCACTACTAAGACCAACATATGCTGATTCTGAACGCGACGAAGCGGCCCCAGTCATTGGTGCTTCTGCGCGTTGACGCAACGAAGCATCGGCTCGGGCCGCTTCTTGTTGTATAAAAGGGGTAGATACATCGGCTGCCATGCTAGGCAATGTACCAAATGTAGTCAGCAAGCCAATACAACTTGCTGCAATACGTACAACTCTCATAAATCCCTCTCCTTTCTATATGTAAGATTATATATTAATCTTAACTTTTTTTGCAATAAAATATTAAATATAATTTACCAATTATTTAATATTCATATTTTTTATCGTGTAGATTAGCCTATATAATTTTGTATTGCACTTTAGAGAATAAAAATGATCTTTATATCAAAAGATTTATTGATGTTAATAAACAAAAAATGACATCTATACTAAGCTATTAACTTAGTATAGATGCCATATTAATTAATATAAACTAGTAATAATATACAATCATAAATTCATTCATGTTAATAGGTTTTACAGATAATTTTAATACTTCTCCACTAGTTTCTTTTTGAAATGTATTAGTCTCTATTTGCTCCCATCCATCTAAGATTAAAGATTTTTCAAGTTCAGCCATATTACTATTACTTAGTGCATCAACAATAAAGTATGATCTAACACTACCAAGTTCATATTTAAAAGGATAGATGGCATTGATAGTAAAATGCTCACGATGATCAAAACTTTTATATTCATTCCAAATAAGAGCTTGTCTACCAGAATAAATGGATTCCAATGTATTATCTATTTTCTCTAATACAAGAGCACCACTAAATGAGCCTATGATTATTCCTACTACAAGTATAATTATTTTTAATTTATTAATAACAACCCTATCGAAAACCATCTTTATCAATCCACCATTTTATATTTAATTCGTATAAAATCTTCTTTCAACTGGACTCTAATGCTATTGGTATTAAGACCTTCCCTAATTTTGCCCTTATTATCATTTATATCATCTAAGAATCTACTCTGATTATACTTTGCCTTAAAGTCCGTATAGTCAGAATTCTTCACCATAAACTTATCACCAACGCGAGTCCAGTTTATCTCATCAATCAAATCCTCTTTGTAAAGAGAATATCCATATTTAATTAATGCAAAAGAGTTATCATTAGAATGACAATATCGAGTAGTGATGCCGACAATTACGATTAGTATAAAGGCTGCAGCAATGCCACTAAGCAGATATTTTAATAATTTGGGACCAATTTCTTTTAATAAACCTATATGCATATATTTTATTAGACTCCATCTTCTCATTATAAACACTAGTAATATTTACAATGCTTCTCTAATGTACGATTAGTATCAAACGAACTCTAAAAGACAATTGATTAAACTTAGACTTTAGATTCTTATATATTTCCATAATTACTCCATATGACGTAATATTTTTAGAGTCTAACAAATGCAAACTCTTTACTTGTTCATATAATCTTACTCAAATTCGTTAATCAAATATAAAGCTTGCTTTAATAGTACGAAAATATCAATTCTTCAATCTACTAATTATGATTACTTTCACACAACAATTTTAATTGTTGTAACGCCTCTCTATTAAATTCTTCTGACTGATAAGTTATTGACTGATCTAAAGCACGAGTATATATACCTTCTGGAAGCTTTATAATCACATCATTTTTTATATCATAAAAGAAAGGTTCATAATCTGTAATATGATTGCTATATCGACTAGGATTAACTAACAAATTAGGAGCAAAAAAGTCAGGTTCTCCATTATCTGACTCTATTTCCAACAACACAACATCACCAACACTCCCAAAGTTATATAATGGACCTTTGGTCAGTTTTCGATATTCACCCGTATTTAAATCATATATTTCTCCAAATCTTTTCTTCTCAGGCATTCTAGTTAATACAAGATATGAACTGTTAATAATGCCATTATATGTCGAATATGAATCTAAAGAGATAAGATTAACAGTATTTTGAAGATTTCTTACAACATTAGAACTATCCATATAAACATATCCATATAAAGATGGTGAGAATATAAACTGATTTTTATATGAAAACTCTTGACTAACTAATTGAAATGCAAACTTTTCTCTTTCTGATTGATATATTTTTTGGTTCATAATAACTAATATGTTATCTTTATCCAACACAATCTGATATCGTTTCGCATCATTTTCAATTATAGGTAACGCATATAAATCCATAGCATTATTAGCAATACGTAAAATACTCCAAGTATGATTCTTCTCTTCTAATAATAAGTATAAAGCCTCATTATTATAGGCAACATACCTTATAGCTGAATCGAATTTTTTAGCAATGAAGTGAAGATCAATAGTTTCATAATCATTAAAATTTTTCACATTATAAACAGTTAAAACATGAGAATCTAAACGTACTAGACTCCCTTGCAAATCCATATCAATTCTTTTTTGCTGATTATTATACAAATAATAACCAATCATCACAAAAAGAGCTACAATAAGAATAATCATTGCATAGAATTTTGAACTTTTTTTCATATAAACTCTCTATCAAGCTAAATAATAAAACTTAACAATAGCCCTAATATGCTTTGTCGAAATATCTCAATCACAACCAGATTAAACTAAAAAATATATTAATTTAATCTTAATTAAATTGTAAACTGTATATTTTATAAAAACAATATACATACAAAAATAAAAAAGCTATTATACTTCAATAAATACCAAAAGGTATTTAAATATGAGCATAATAGCTTTTATATAATTCAGTTATAGTTCTTCAAAGTGTCGCTCGTCATTTAGTATCTTGTCGTTTTATCCCGCGACTCACCGTAAGGTTTGATTTTTAGGGTCTAACAAAAGCAAAATCTTTATTTGTTCATATAATCTTGTTCAAAGTCGTTAAGTAGGTATAAAGCCTCATTATAATAAGCAACGCAACCTGATTAAACTAAAAAATATTTAAATAGGTTCTATTGCTATATGCACTTAATCATAAACTGTTACAAAGCCATCTACCCATTGACGTTCGTTTAATACAACCTTCCCAATACCAAAATTATCTACCCCATGAACAATAAATATGTCCCAAGTACTATATTTTTCTTTTGCTAATGTAGCATATTCATATTCACTAAATACACCTAAAGTTCCACCCACTGTATATATTGCATCAACATCATACCCATACCACAATATAAAAACTTCATTGGTTTTGATAGGATCATCTACACTATAATTTCTTGGTACCCCATCATTTAAAACAAATTCCTCAATATAAAAGTTTTCATCACAAAACTCTCTAAATCCCGAAAGTTGTTTAGCTAACATTATTGCATTTTCTGCTAAATCTTTAGTCGAAAAATACCCTAAACTAAAATACTCTGTATATGGTAATGTATCATCTTTTTTATATTTAGCTAAGGCTTCATATATGGTTATATTCATATTATCTAACCTTTCTATATATTCAATTCACGAAAAATCTAGTCTCATAAGTTTCTCCATTAAAGTAATTAGAACGTATTTTTTATCCAAGAATAATGTTTTATTATTTAGTTGCGAAAATAAATCAAAATAAACATGCATAGCATCATAAAGAGAACTGGCAAAACAGAGTAAAAATATCCATAAAAAACTCTATGCTAAACATTACGATGACATATCACTTATCAATCCAACATTTAACATAGAGCTATTTAACAAATATACGCTTCTAATATATATATAATTTATCAATATTAAATTATTGGTACAGCAACAGGATTTTGAATCTCTGTGACAATCGGTGTATAAAAATCTACTTTGGTATCTTTTGTGCTCAACGAAATAATTAAAGAGTACCGGATTTTATCATAATATCTCTTTAAACGTTTTCGATTTTTCCACCAACCACCAATAGGATATACGGCTATATCATTTGCATTTGATAAATCTACAGCGGGTACACACATAAAATCAGAATGTATAGAGCCAACATTTCTATTCTTAGCCCCCAAATACCATGATGTAGGTTTTCCTAATACATTATGCCAATTAGGATCTTCAGCTCTTGCAATTTCATTTATCCGTTTTTTAAAGTCATCAAGTGATTCCATACTATTTTTAAGTTCAAAGCGCAGCCCACAAGATTGGTACGTATATTTATCTTTCCAACCTATATGACCTGGACTCGGTTCAATATAGTATGACAACGTAACTCGTAACTCAACTTCTTCATCGCCTAAGGCTTCTAATACTTCTTTTGGCCAAGGTAATTTATGGATATGAAGTTCATTAGTAACAACACTCTTATCAAAATCATAAGGCTGCAATTCTTCTTCGATAATCATATTAACATAATTATTTTTACAAGATACCGCTCGATCTAGATTAGGAATACCGTACCCACAAGACCGTAATAAAACACGGATATCACTTTTTTTAGGAGATTCAGCTGGTAAAAACTGTTGTTTCATCTTATCAGTCCATCTAGCAGAATGCACCATTAAAGCACGTATCGTCTCAGGCCATGCATTAGGATATTTACAGTATATTTCTGCAGATAATTTACTGGCTTGAGCTGTTGCAGCACTCGTTGCCCAAATAGTGGAAAACAGATTTTTAGATAACTTATGGTTCGTTGTTAACAAGGATAAGTCATCACAATTACTATAAAAATTATCTTGATAAACTATATTTCCCCCATCCATGAGAATTTCAGGTTTAATAGGCCATTTATTATCCCAGAAAACTGATGTACTACTATAAGGAGATAGTTCACCAACATCTGCAACTGGATGACAGCCTAAAAAAGCAGTATCATCAATTCGAATTTTAGAATTATATGCTCCAACTGTTAACGCATTCCAAGATTGCCCTGGGTTTTGTATGTAAGAATTGATATTAGCAGCAGGATACTTTATATCTCGAAATTCAGATAATTCAACATTTCCAGCACTAATAAGCATTATACGTTTATTTTCATTATCCGCCCCAAATATATTAACACCTGCTACAATCTCATCAATAGCCCCCGACCAGGATGTGGGATGTCCATCAGTAGCATCAGTTGTTACGGCCATACAAATAGATCTATCCTTATCAGGATTTTCAATTTCATTAAAAAGAATCCCTTGGGCTGTAATAGCACCATATAACTCCGGATCATTTTTCTGGTTTCTTAAGATTTTAGAGCTTTCAATTCTATAGGGAATAGTAATAGTATCGCGAGATAATAACGATTGATTTAAATCATGATATAGTGCTACCCCTGCCATACCTGTACCATGACCATCAGAATCACTTACATCACCATCATCAAAAACAGTGTGGATATCCTGTTCATGTATGAACGGTTCAAGCAATGGATGTGCACTAGAAACTCCAGTATCCAATAAACATATTGTGGCATTACTATTCTCAGGTTGTAAACGATTTGTTATATTATCGACCCAATCATACTGTGCCGACAAGGATTCTTTAATGAAGAAAGAATTAGGCTCCTCGCACTTATTCAATTCTGCAATATACTTAGAACATTGCAACAAAGCAACTAAATCATTATAATTCACCAAAATCAACATAACAATTCGTTCAGGAAAAGTAATATGCTCATTTTTATATGATATATTGAATTCGTCCAACAATGATTTAAACTCGGTAAGTACATCACTAACATTTTGTTTCTCCGTACTTAACCAAACTTCACACCAAACACGAATATCTGATGTAGGAATTTTTTCATGCGGTCCCTGCCAGAAGGATGCCACATCAGCTTCTCTAATAGTATCAATACTTCGAACTAAATCATTATTTTTAGGATTTCCACTAGTGCCTAATGACGCCTCAAATTGATCAAATTTGCGAATTAAATGAGGTGCTTTATTTTTCGGCACAAATACAGTAGCCTTTGTTAAATCATCTTTTGATTTAACGTTTAATAGTTGTATACCATATCTTCCATCTTCTAAAGATTTATAGTTTAAATCATATCCCGGTTTACCTGATACATCGAGATAATAACCATCCTTTTCCTTGATAGCGGCAACTTGTTTTGATGAAATAGTAGTTTTAACAATTGAATCCAACTCTTGCTTTAATTTACGTACATGCTCTAAAGGTTGATCTAGGTCAGGATAGTTGTGTGACCCACGTGCCTTTCTTGTTGTTTTATATGGCATCGATTCTTTGGTGTTACTTAGAAAAATATTTGCCTTCTCCATTCTTACATTCTAAGCCTCCATGATTCGAGAGTATAAGCCTTTATCTTTCATAACAGCAATTAAATCAGCTTCATTAAATTGTTTGTTATATAGGATAGCTGATTTAAAGCAATCATCACAAGCACTAATAATTTCAGATTGGCTTAATCCCTTAGCTGCCTCTATTAAGGATGTATTTATCTCCCCTGTATAGTATTTTTTTACTAGCTTCTTTTCAAAAATAGCTCTGATTTCATCATCTTCAGGCATTGCATAATGAATCACATCATCAAACCGTCTAAATAATGCTTGGTCTAGTAGTCTATGATTATTAGTCGCAGCAATAATAATACTATTAGAATCATCTTGTTCTATAAATTGTAAAAATGAATTTAGTATTCGTCTTGCTTCACCAACCTCGTTATCTAAACTTCGATTAGCGCCTATTGCATCAAACTCATCAAAGAAATAGACACCCATAGTCTTTTTAATATCTTCAAAAACAAGTCTTAGTTTTGCACTCGTTTCTCCCATAAATTTGGTAACGATTTTATCCATTTGTACGACAAACAAAGGAATTTTTAGTTCAGATGCAATTACAGAAGCGGTAAAAGTTTTTCCTGTGCCAGGAGCCCCTTCCAATAAAATTTTGCGACGATTAGACAAACCATAAGCTTGTAGTTTATCACGATTCTTAAACTCTTCAAGTATACGATTAATTTTAATCTTTTGATTATCAGATACGATCAATTCAGAGATTTTATCATTAGGCATATACATTTCTAGTAAAGGATTATTATTAATTTGTACAATATTATTAGTATTAGACAATTTCTCACTTAATTGTTTTAAATCTCTAGCTACTGCCATATGACCTTGGCGGGCCTCATTAGCAGCAATCTGTAGAACAATAGTTTTAAAGCGAGCATTATCTTGCTCTAAATGAGCTCGAATTAAACCTTTAACATGTTCAGCACTAGCCATAATATCACCTCCTCTATTATGTTAGTATCTCATACTACACTTGACAAAGTCAATTAATTATGATATTTTTATTAATCTTATACTTTATGCTACAACTTAAAATATAAACAACCACAAAAACCTCGCCTTTCTCATCAAGAAAAGCGAGGTTTCGTGCATAATATTCTATTTTGTAACGCTGTACCTAAACACTATATAGGCTCTCTGTCAAATGTTGGGGTATTCACCCTGCGAGTCTTCTTTGGCACCAATCATATGTATAGTTGGTGCCATTCTTTTTTGCTCAAAAGTAGAATACGTACTCTAAATCTACCAAAGTGGCGAAGTCCATAGCTTATTCGTTTTAATACTTTAATTTTGTTGTTAGTTCCTTCTGTGTATCCATTAGAATATGGAAGTAAGAATGCATTAGTTAATTGCGTCATCCATGCAGGAAATGATGTAAAGAAGTTATTAAATTCATTTAAGCCAGATGCTTTTACTAATTCCAACCAATGCGTTAAATGTGCAGCAATTCCTTGTTTACCATAGGTCGAAAAGATTTTTCTAAAAGAAAGTTTTAACGCATATGCTTTTCGTAAATCCTCAGATATTCTGAGTATTTCACATAGTTTAATATGTTCGGCTTCCGTTAAATGATCTGGATGCTTCATTAGCACACGTCTATTCTGTTTTAACATGCATGAATAAGCAGCTAGTTTATGTTGCTCACGCTTTCTAACTCGCTCTACTGCCCAATCCACAAGTCGACACACATGGTATCGATCACAGATAATATGCGCATGTGGAAATAGCGCCTCTATGATGCGTTTAAACTGTATGGACTATAGTGAGCATAGAGCAATAGCGTAATACTGTAGTAATGGATGTATCACACTCTTTAGCAATAGCTGTATAAGTTAAACTTTCAGTAAGTTTATCAAATAGCATCCTAATATTAGTCACACTTAGTTGCATATGTTTTCGTACAAATGGATTGCTTTCTGCAAAAGAATGACCACAATGCGGACAAATATACCGACGCTGTCTGTATTTTCCGATTAATGGGCCTCGTTGTACTTTTCCAAATTTTACCGTACGTATGCGGTAATCTTTAATAAGCTCTGTAGTTTCTCCGCATTTTGGGCAAATATGTGATGTTGCTAGTAATTCTATGTCAAAAATAAATGTTCCGTCCAATTCGTAGCTATTTGTAATATATTCTTGTTTTACATTATGTAAAAATTCAGTATAATCAGTAGTAGGCATATAAGCTCACATCCTTTCTTTAGGACTTTGACACTTTTATTGTAAAGTATGTGAGCCTTGTATGCTTATTTTTTTGCCAAAAAATAATGTTGAAAGTGACACCGTAGTGGTGTCACCCCAACATTTATTATAGAGCCTGTTATTTTACTAGGGATAACAAAAACAGCTAAATATATTGTATGTATATTCAATTCTCTAAGTCACTAACTACATTACATCATAGCTTAATATCCAAAAGTCATAACTATACAAATAAAATATTTAAATTATTTCTCAACATATAACTCAAGCTCAATATTATTCTTATAATCTAGAACCATTAGGGTATATGTATCACCATTAACTATTTTTCTATATACCCCATCTTTATAACTCCACCCTAAGCCTTCTAACTGAGTTCTAAAAACTTCCCCTTTATAAGAAAGTTTAGCAATAAAATGAGGCGTCAAAGAACCTAGTCTCAATACTTTAGGATTAATATATAAAACTTCACTTTGAGTAGAGTTTTGAATATCTCTAAATTCAGACCAATAATTCTCAAAATTAGAAGTATATTTAAGCTGTAAAAAATTATCAAAGGCTCCCCCTATACTAGCAGAAAGTAGTAATCCTATAATAAGTCCCACCCCAACAAAAAATATCTTTAAGATTTTCATAAATCTCACCTGCTAAAAAATACTAATTACTAGACGTCCATCACTAAAATTAAACAGATAATTATTATCATCATAGTTAGATTTATATAACATATATTCTTTAGATAGAACTATATAGTCTAATACTAGCTTATCCTCAAAATTTTTATTTTGTTCTCCAAAAACTGTAACTTGCGTAGATTCAGATGCACCAAGTCTATGGAATAGTTTTGTCCAAGATATTTTTTCTAATACTCCAGCATTATACAATTTAAATGCTTCATTATATAAATTTGATGCATATGGATATCTATTCATAAAATAGTAATTACTAAAATTTACTACAGAAAAAATAATAGTACTAGTCAATATCCCTAAAAGCAAATATTTTAAAACGAACTTTATATTCATTATTAATATCGTCTCCAATACATTTTACTAGCATATTTATCAAAACCAACTGAATTAAAAAAGTGTCCATAACCATCATACTGTTGAACACCAAGTTCTGTTCGCTTAATTAAAATTAAATTACCTGCAGGACCATTATAGAGTTCTAGTCCACTGTTAGGATGTTCATTAAAATACTTCATAACATTTTTATTATAATTTCCCCCCCAAAGATTTTCATCGGAAAGGTTCCCAACATAACTAGAGTAGCTTCCTGAAACAGATATGCCATTAGAGGTCGTTGATGCCCCCTCAGCAACATGGATTGTTTGATTTCTAGAGGAAAAAGATTCAATATCTGTAGGAATTGCAACACCAGTTGACCAGCTGATGTGATTAAACGTTACACTTGAGGATACTGCTCCCCCCTCTACCGCTTTTTTTATTAATGAAGCCGCACTAGGGTCGTTAGGTATATTAGGAAATGTTATAACCTTTATAGTAGCTCCAACTGGAACAATATTATCAGATATAGATACATCGCCTCCCACTTGATCATATACACCACCAAATTTATCTACTAATACCCCTATCATGCCTCCGACACCTGCAATATATACTCGCCCCGCATCAGCATTTGTTTCAATAGAATACACTTGATTATACTGTAAATTACTTGTATCAAGATAATCTATTGCCTTTTTAAAAAATAAATGTAAAACATTATGTTTAGTACCTAAGGAAGAAACGGCCATTCCAGTATCAGTAGATTTATTAGCTAATTTATTCACAGCCCCACCTAAAACAGCACTTAATAATTGTATTTGATCAGGATGTTCCTTCCCAATTTTATCTATAATTTTATTTATCGCTAGTTCATTAATCCCTGCCGCTACAGCTCCCGATCCATTTGGATTACCTGCCAATTGTGCCGCAATTTCACCAATCGCAGCATGTAATGCTACCTTCTGTGCTGAACCATCTTTCCAGTCGTATTTATCACTTAAGCGATGTACTTCTTCAAAAGCATTTTTAGCAAATAAACGTGCCAACTCTTGACGTTCTTCAATTTTCTTTTTATCGAAAATCTTATCTAATTGGTGTAAGGTATTTTCAGTATTTGTATTAATCGTCTTAGTATCAATTTCTTTACCATCTACAGTTAGTATACCATCAGAAATAGCAGATTGAGTAGTCGAGTTTGCTTTTCCTTTAGATCCTACACCTAAATTTGGAACTAAGCCGATATTATTATAAATCTTATCATACCCTTTTTTATCATTGGCTTTCATCTCTTCGAGTTTCTTTTTACTACCATAATAGTTATAGCCAATCCCGTTGTTGCTATAAGTATACTCGGCTTCGTTTTGGATATCTTTCATCTCAAGAGATTTAGTAGTCAATGTATTCTTAGCTTTTGGAGCTTCACTTCTAATGACAGCACCTTCTAATGTAGTACCATTCCCTACATTAATATTATAGCCATCTTCTCCAGCATAAATACCTGCTTGGTGAGTTACGCTTTTCCATTTACTATCAATGCGTCCTACACTTGCACTTATACTACCTGTTGGATTCTTGAAATTAGGTTTAGAGGAAACAGAGAAGCCAGCCGACTTACTGTGTTCTTTAAAGTTATCTACATCTTGTAAGCTTTGAATATGTAAATCTCGACCCGTATCAACTTCAACTTTCTTACCAGATACAGTAGAACCAATAATAGTAGTATCTCGCTTTGCTTTAAGTTGTGCTAATTGTGCGGCTTTAATCGTCGTTGGTACATAGCTTTCTTGATGGGTATCGCCATTTTGACGAGCCATATTACCACTCGCATTAATATCGAGAAGTCCGCCACCAGTCAAACTAATACCAGCACCGACACTCCATCCAGAGCTTTTATAAGTATTCTTAACATCTATAGTATTTTTACCAGCTTCAAGATTAATATCACTAGCACTATCTAATACTAGTTTTTTTGCTTGTACCGTTTCACCAGTTAAACCGATACCACTTTGCTGAGCATCACGAGCTTTGATATGTACATTACCATCACTAACAAGAGTGCCACCTTGATATGTATTTGTGTCTACTACTTGCCCTTGTTTTCTAGAAGTGCTACCAATACTTACAGAGAGATTTATCGCATCATCAATATTTTTAGCGCCTCGTTTAGCTTTACTATCTACTTTCTCAACTTTACCAGTCACTGCATCTCGTATTTTAGCTCCATGTAAAGCTGTATCTACAGCTTCATATCCATCTTGCAATTGTTGACGTGCTTCATTGAGTTCAAGTGCAGCTAAACGCTTATCATCACGGCTACCCGCTTGTTTTATAGTACGTGTTGCATTAGTAAGCGTATTCGCTATTGCACCACCTAACGATACAGTAAGACCCGTCTTCTTATAGCGTTCATCATGAGTCATATGATTATGGTCTACATTACCATCTAATGTCACAGCAGAACCTTCTAACACAGCTCCTTCTTTAGCAACAATATCAGCGCTTGTGAGACGAACGGTATCATTCGCTTTGACAGTAACAGTACCTTTCGTGCTGGCAATTGTATTTCGTACAGTAGATTCTTCATGGTTAGCTTCATCTATATTGTGTTTTTCTTTACCTATAGTAAAGCCTATTCCTGTACTACCAAGCAAACCAGATTTCTTATGACGATATACACTAGTACCATCTGTAATGGCTTTATCTGCACCAAGTTCTACCTTTCCACCAGCTGTAACATCTACTGTATGTTCACCTATAATTTGAGCAGATTGACCTGTTACATCTTGAGCACTTGTGATCTGTATATCTTTGCCACTTACGGTAGAGTCTGTTACAACTGTAGTAGTTGCATCATCAACGGCATTGGTACTTTCACGTTTGACAAAGCTTTTCTTTTTATCTACATACACATGATTGCCTGTACTATTTGCCTTCGCTGTATGTAAGGCAACCGTATTACCAGATACCTTAACTGTATCAGCCGCTAATAGTTGACTACCTTCAAGTTGTACAGCATCAGAGGCTACAACAGAAACGTTCTTACCTTCAATGCTACTACCAACCGATGATTGTGCGTTAACAAGATCATGAGACTCCGTCGTTTGAGAATGTCCGCCACCAGATTTACCCTTATCAAAACGATGTTCTTCCAGTTCATGTGTAGCATTCATGGCTTTCATCGTTACACTATGGCCGGCCGCTACATGCGTATTTACATCAGAGGTAATAACACCTGCCGCCATAGATACATCTCGGCCTGCGACTACTGTTGTTTCACCCGCACCACCAATACGACCTTGATCTACACCGGTCATCGTTTCACGTCGATTATTTCGACTATCCCACTCAACTTTGCTATTAGCAGCCTCATACTGCACGCCCACATTAATCACATCACGTCCAGCACTAACCTTTGTAGAACCAGCCGCATTCGTTTGTGTAATAGTACCTCCTTCATTAATGACGTCTTTCTTAGCATACACAGAGACTGTATCGTTGCCTATAATAGTACCTTGTGTATTACGAACTTCATCATTCGCTATAACCGTAGTAGTATTACCTTTGATAAGACCATTGTCATTGTGAATAGTATTACCAGTAAGATTCACATCTTTATCCGCCACAATACTACCGCTATTTTTCATAGTATCAACGGAAAGATTAATGGATTGGGCCTGTAAATTAGCGCCACCATCTACTCGTTTGGTATTTGGTGCTAAATATAGAGTCGGTACTAGTACAGTTTCTGTTTTACCATTTGGCAATACAACAGCCTTACTAACTAGGAGTACTACATCCTCTTTAAGATTCTTTTGCTCAGCCGCTGTTAAACCTCTACCTAATGCAATAGATTGAGATTTTGTTACACTAATCCCTGCATCCATCAATTGGCGATATTGTTCCTCTGCTGAAAGACCAGATTGCAGTCTACTTTTACCGGTTTGACGCATAATCTCTTGCATAACGAGCTGTTGCTCATAATACCCATCACCCAATCGTTTTTGTATATTCATAGGGTCTAATTTAAGGCGAGATAATACGTAATCGGACGATAAGAAATTACGCCGGTCCGTAAAGTTTGGATCTGTTTCAATCACATACGTAGTATTAGGATTCGTCGATAACTGACTCATACTATTTAATAAAGATGCATCTACTGTAGCATCACTTTTACTATTTTCTACATGACCGCCATATACGGTAACAGGAACATCTGTAGGGTTTACCTTAGTATTCTTATACTCAGCCTCACGAATATTGGTAGTATCCCACCCTTTTTTATGATGACGACTATAACTTGTGGCAGTGCCCTCTTCAGTAATATATTCATTACCTTTAGGGTTACTTTGCTCATAGTGACCTACTGTACCTGTTATATCCCCAGCAGCACTAATTTGGCTAGATTCATTCGTCATATGATCGACATCCATATGTAAATCTCCACCGGAAATAATCCGCCCAGGGTTAGATGTATCTACCACATCTTTTTCACGAGTACGGTCATATTCATATTTAGTCCAACTATCTTTATGATCGCCATACACTGAAAGTTGAAGATTTTCAGAAGAGTGCACTACTACTTTATCTTTTGGAATTTCATCATCATGACCATAGATTCGTTCTTCAGATAATTGGTATCGCTTAATGCTACCGGATGGTGCTACTTCGTTTTTAACATGCTCTTTTTCACCTACTGCTACACGTTTAAGGGTAATCCCACCATTTTTATTGTCTACAGATTTAGCATATAATGCACCACCTTGACCAAATTCAATGGTAGACGCTGTATTTACAATACGATCTATCTTACCAGACACACTTCCTGTAGAATCCATCGTTTTACCAAGTTGTAGTTTTCCTTCGGCTTTAATCACACTACCATCAGTATTGACAATCGAATTGGTTGCTATAGATAGATCTTTTTGGGCAATCATAACAGGGGCATCTTTAGTCTCTGTATTACCCTTTTGAATAACAGAATCGGTAGTAATCTTAGCGGTATCCACATACAATTTACCACGATTCATCTGCTCAAAACTTTTTGTAGTAACATCTGCATCTGTAGCAGCGATAGTACCTGTATTTTGCAATTTGCCAGTACTATCTATGGTCAATGTATTTTGTGCAGATAATACGCCTTGGTTATTCACACCAAAACCATCATTGGTGCCAACTAAATACATACTATTGGCATACATACCACCAATAGCAGCTACATCAAGGCCAACTTGACTAGATTCACCAGTTTTGTGAACATTCGTAACTTTACCAGAAGAATCTACCGAAACAGCATTCTTCCCCGTCACAACTTGAGCATCTTTCACCCAAACTTTACCATTCAGCTGAACAGCCTCTGCTAACAAATCTGTACGTGCTGTTTTCGATGCATTAAGGCCTTTTTCCCCTACTGTGATACTACCTTGTTGTACTTGATAGCCTGTAATACTACCGTTATTGATAATTGGGTTCCCCGTTGTTAATGTAGCACTATTAGCATTGATAAACGTACCATTATTGACAGAAATACCATTCGGGTTGGCAATGATAACATGTGCCTTATTGCCGGCTACTTCAAGGGCACCATTCATAGATGTTGCACCCGTACCTGTTACCTCATTTAAAATTGTATTCGCTGTAGGTCCAACTAGATTCGGATTTCCCATAATGTAACCTGCCAACTCCGTATTCACAGGACGATTGGCATTATTTAAAATAAGCCCTTTAGTATCTACATTAAATGCATCATATTGGTTATGGGATAGACCTTTATCATTAGGCGTATTGATATTGACTACAGTCATACCATTACGAGCCTCTTCTGTTTTAGGCCCCAATGCACCTTGAGCCGGTACAACAGGATTTGCTAACGCCATCGGAATCCATGGGGCTGAATTTGTAGCAAGCAACGCAGCAAAGATGGCCATTGTCGTATGTTTTCTAATATTCATATTATGTATCTCTCCTAAGTATATAAAACAATATGTATCTATATAACTCTCTATGTACAACACTTAAAATTGATAACTTCCTCTAAACGCCCAAACACGGGTATCTGTATTAAAGCCTTCTGGTTTCTTAATTGGCGTCCCTAATGATACATCATAATTAACAGCGTCACCAACAGTGCCTCGTACACCAACGACACCACCAATCAAGGTATTACCTAATT
>OKWB01000188.1_pt1 | contig 15420 bp, 10 predicted proteins | sample 1607211 | NCBI WGS metagenome assembly OKWB01 (sample SAMN07501056, study PRJEB24779) | human gut metagenome
GACCATTAGTATCAGTAGGAGAAGTCAAGATACTCTTATACTTCTGGTTCAATTCGCTATCTGTCATTTGGCTCAATAAATCAACTTTTAAGTTGTCAGTCACAGTCCATAAACGATAAGAAATCCCCTCCTCTGTAGTATTTGGCTGAAGTCCTATCTGTGTGATTGTTAGTTGATTAGGGGTATCAGCATTTACACTGGCTACCGAAAAAAACGCTAATTGTACCAATCCTAAAAAGCAACATAGTAGAAGTCCTAAACTTTTTCTAATCTTTTTCATTTTTGATTTCCCTTTCTCTTTCTCTCTTTAAATTTTCGTTTTAAATATAATAGTAAAGCGACTAATATAAGAATAACTAGGATTGATAAGAGGAAATAAAGTTTATAGTGTGTTTGCAATTCTTTCATTAAATAGTTCTTTTCTTTAACAGGAGGTACATACTTGATTCGATGCCCTCTAACTAGTAAACGATGTGAATTAATCGAATAAGGTGTACATGTTAGCAAAGTCGCATAATCCTTACCTTTAACAACCAATAATTTAGAAAAATTATCTGGCTTTACAACACTTATTTGATCAACCTTATAGGCTAAAACTTCTTTGATATTATGAATATAAAAAATTTTTCCTTTTTTAAGTTTATCTAAATCTGTAAATAACTTAGCTTTAGGTAAGCCGCGATGAGCTGTGATAACAGTATGTGAACTTTTTCCACCAATTGGCAAGGAGGTTCCTTCAAGGTGTCCTGCTCCTTTTTCAAGAACACTACTGGTAGTCCCCGCATAGATAGGTAATTTTTGCTTGATAGACGGTATATCAATATATCCAATCATTTCAGCAATCTCAAGCATGTGGGCGTATTCAGCAATACCTTTTTTTTCTTTTTCAGTATAGGGATCTGATAGGCGGCTTGGGTCCAGTGTTCTATTATAAGCTTTTGCTAACTCAAATCGTCTATTAATCTCTTTAGTATTTAATTTTTGGGTTTGATTATCAAAGTTAGTTACTTGATTATTAGCTTTAATATTATAGTACCAATTTGAAATAAAAGGATATGAGGTTATCAAAAGACCAACTAAGAACAATAGTATCAGGCCTACATTCATCCATCGATTTAAAACGACCGATTTCTTAAGGTTTTTCTGAAATTTTCCTCCCATTATGATTCAATTCCTTTTCTAACACTTGCTAAACGATTTTTTTGACGTTGACGTTTTATTAACCAAAGTAACCAAGCAATAATAACTAAAGATATATAGAAAAGATATCTATAAATCGTGTTTAAATGACCTTCTTTCATTAATTTTTCATCAATAAGACCTTTATAAGGAATACGATGTCCCCTTACTAAAAGTCTGTGTGTATTGACCATAATCGGGGTGCAAGTTAATAAGGTTGCATAATCATGTCCAGGAACAACCAACAAATCTGAAAAGTTATCGGGTGTAACGACTTTTATCTGATCTACTTGATATGCTATCGTTTCTTTTATGTTTTGAATATAAAACTTATCTCCTTTTTTTAACTTTTTAAGGTTAGAAAAGAGTTCTTTATCTGGAATTCCTGAGTGCGCTGTTATAACGGTATGTGTGCTATTTCCTCCAATTGGAAGAGAAGTACCTTCTAAATGCCCTGCTCCTTTAGATAGAACTTTTTGACTTGAACCTGCAAATATAGGGAGTTTTTGACCTATCTTAGGAACTGAAATTGTGCCGATTTTTTCACTTACCTCTAACATACGGGCGTACTCTGCTACCCCCTTTTGAATTCGTTTCTTCTCATAAGGATCTTCAAGATGGACATTATTTAAAGAATCATTATAAGCTTGTGCTAGAGTCATACGACGATTGATTTCTTTCTGACTAAGTTTTTTAGCAGCTCTCTCAAAATCCTGTGTTTGATTATTAGATTCTATCGTATAGTAAAAACGTGATACCACTGGATACAATAAAATAGATAGACCTATTAGAAAAAGAATGATAAAAGGAAGATTTGACTTCTTCTTTTTAGTTTTTTTGTTGATATTTTTAGTCTTCACGTCATCTCCTAAATAATGGCTCTTGCTTATGATCTAAGAGTACTTCTACTGAAATACCCTTAGATCATAAGCACAGCTTTAACTGTGCTTATACATCATCAAAGACTAGCCTTAAGCTTCCTCTGATTGACGTTTTTTCATGATAACTACTGCTCCAAGCATAATGCTTAAACCAATAATTGTGAAAAGAATTGTACCAATACCACCTGTTTGTGGGATGGTTACTTTTTTGTTTTGAACTTGTTGGGCATCTTTTTTTACAGAGCCTTTATCATATGCGATGTCAGTTGTAGCCCCTTTGCTATATGATGTGGCAGTTACTTCAAAGTTTACATCACCTGACAATGTCGCATAACCTGCTGGTGCTTGAGTTTCTTCCAAGCCATAAGTGCCTTTATCCAAACCAGTAATTTCAAATTGACCACCGGCGTTAGAGATCAATTTAACAACATTATCAGCCTTTTTATCTGCAACCCATTCATATGAGTAGTTAGCTTTAACAAAAGCGTCATTGTAAGCTTTTTGTTTTTGATCAACAGTAGCCAATGCTGTTTTACCTTCTTGGCCTTCTTGTTTTTCTTTAGTCAAGTCGTTATAAGCTTTAACAGCTTCATCCAATGCTAGTTTAGCAGTTTTTACAGCTGCCTTTGCTTCAGCAGTTGCTGCACCTGCTTTACGTGCCAAGTATTTGCCTTCTTTCTTAACGAGGAAGGTAGCTCCTGCCAAGCGTTCAGTGTTAGCTTGATTTGTTTTCACAAATTTACGTCCATAAGTCACCACTTTTGGTTCTGATGGGTTGATTGGAGTTGGATCATTTGAGTTTTTGTTGTTCTTGATAGTCACAACACCATTTTTAAATGATACGTATTCTGGAGTGTAGCCGCTAACACGTTCGACAACGCGGTAAGTTTTAGCATTATCCAAACCTGTGAAAGTATGTTCAAAGCGTGATGGTTTTGTTGCTTCGTGTGAAGCAACGTTCACCCATGTACCATCCGTTTGTTTTTCTTGCAAGGTAAAGATAGCTTTAACTGCAACATTAGCATCAGTAATTGTACCATCTACTGCCCAGTCTTTAATGACTTTAATTTCTTGGTTAGCTGGAGTACCTTCTTGTGGTTCACTTTCTTCCGTTGGGTTATTACCATAGTCCAATTTAACATCATTGGTTTCTGGAATTTCAACAGTAGTGGAGCCGTTCACCGTAGCTGAGTAAGTGATCTTGATTTCAACATCTTTGTCTTTTGCAGCTGCTGCTACTGCTGCAAGACCTGTTGCATTCAAGGCAAGACGGAAACCTTGGTCATCTGTTACGAGTTTGTAGTTTAAAACAGGAAAATCTTCACCATCCAATGTTACTTTAACGTTGTTGTTGAACGTCAAACCTTTAGTCATGCTATCAGTCCAAACCAGTTTCTTATAGTCTGAGCCTTTAAGAATTTTTGTTCCAACTATGTATTCTTTTTTGTCACCAACTGTCGCTGAGACAACACCTTTGTCTTTTCGGTTGTCAGTATAATCAAGATCTTTATCTGCAAAGTTCTTATCTACTTGTGGTTTTGTTTCAGTATTCTTTGGATAAATGTGAGCATCTTTAACAACACCTTGGTTGTTTACCAATGGCAGAGTGATTTTAACTGGAACTGCTTTTGAATCAGCCAAGATAGAACCGTTGTTATCGTAGTTTGATTTTTCTTTCAATTCAACGATTTGGTAAATTCCTTTTAACTTAGCAGTGTTAAAAACAAAACCATTGTCTTTTGTTAACCCTGAAAGAACAGCACCACCTTCAGCATCTTTAGCTTCCAAAGTATCGACTTCCTTACCATTTTCAGTAATGAATTTTGTACCAGTTTCATTTTTGAAAACAAAGAAAGCACCCTTGATTTCTTTAGCATCGGTTGAGCCAAAATAAGATTTAAGGTCATTAATTTGTTTACCAACATAATCGCTATCATTCTTACCTTTTGTACCTTCAGTAAAGTTATCAAATGCAGCTTGTGGCATGACAATCTTGTGCAAGGTCACAGTATCAGTTGTTGCGTCGTCCGCAAACGCTGGTGCAACTGAGAATAGTGACGTTAAGATCAATAGCAGTGTCGAGAACATTGTAAGACATTTGTTGATTTTTTTCATTTCTATCTCCTTCTTATTCTAGTTAATCAACATAGATAATAATATACGGATTATAATATTACCGCAGCACCACTCCTTTCGAATTATATTTAATTAATTAAGAATACTAAAACACATGATTCTTAATCTTTTTCTCTAGATATATCACTAGATTTCTTATATCTTTTCCAAATATAAATTCCACCTGCAATAGACATCATAGATCCACCTATTAAAATGAAAGATAGAATTCCTTTCCCACCTGTCATCGGAATAATTCCTTTTGGTGGAATATGCGTGTTGGTAATTAAATGCTTGTCACCTTCCTCATGATATTCAGAAATCTGTTTATTAACAGCTATTATATTTTGTATCGATCCTTTAACAACTTCAAAAGTTAAAATTGGTTTATTAGTAATTTTTTGATAATCCTTCGGCGAAACTGCTTCTATTAACTGATATTTGCCATCTTTCAAATCTTTGTAAGAAATTTTGCCGTTTTCTCCCGTCACTACTTTTGAATTATTATTTTTTATTGGTAAATAAAGTTTATAATCTTCATTAAATTCTTGAAGTTCAAACGTAGCTCCTTTGAGAAGCAACTTATTATTATCTTTATCAACTTTTGTAAATTCAATTTCACCTAACTTCTTCTCGTTTTTAATCGTTATTGTAGGATATTCTCTCACATCACGAATTTTAGGGATTGGAAAATCTCTAAGTGTATTAGGATCCTCTGATTTAGGATTCAATGTTGTTCTACCATTAGTGTCATAGAATTTGTTACTTATAAAACTGTCATCTAGTTTCACATCATATGTGAGTGTTACTTTTTGTCCCTCCCCTAAGTTCAAACCTCTAACGTAGAGTTTATTTTTGATGTATTCTAATTTAACCCCTTTAAGTATTCCACCATCATTATTAGGCCCACCAGTTGCAATGCTATCTTTCATTATACTTCCATCATTTCCCTGTAAAGTATAATCACTTGGTTGCAATGTTTGTCCGTTGCCAAGCTGTAAATTGATTTTGTCACCCATAGGATCTTCTATAGTTCCATTAACAATTGAGTTTTCTTTTGTTAAAATCTTTTCAAATTGTTGCTGAATTTTAGATAAAATTTCATTGTTAGATGCATCGGATGAAGTTACTATCGGGGTATAATACTCAGGTTTAGAAGAGAATGACTTCATTAGTTCTGTTATTTCCCCATCTGAAAGTTCAAAAGCTTCCTCTTTCAATTTTTGAAAAGTACCATCTTGATTTTTCTTATAATCCTCATTATAAACTTGTCTAAAACCAGATATATCTATACCAAAATTAAAGATGTCATAATTTTTCTGTTTTAAACTATTTATATAAAGTTTGGTTGGTGTTCCATGTTCTCTTACTGGTCCATTTCGATAAAATGTACCTTTAGGGTAATTAAGATTTAAATCTAAATAATGAAGTTTTTGTAAGTTTCCAGAGATTATCTGTGTTTGATAACTATCTAAGGGAAACAAAAAGTAACTCTCCCCATTTCCTTTTATATCCTCGGGCTTATCAGTAAGTAGAAAATTACTTTTATTTAGATATCCATTTTTTTTCATTTGTTCAAATTGGCTTTCATATGATGCACCCAGTTTAAAATTATTAATAGCATATGATCTCGTAGGAACACCATCAGTTACATGAACAATAATTTTTTGACTATTTCGATTTACTTGACTCAAAATATCATCTGCCTCCATGAAGGCTTTCATAGTAAATGTTTCTCCTACTTTACTAAGATAGTACTCCTTTTGTTGCTCTGGAGTTAATCCATTGGTAGTAGATCCCCACTTAGCTTTAGGAGCTTCTGTCGGAATCCTTTTTATAATCTCTTCAGCATTATTTGTTAATTGTTTATGACTATAATTCTCTGTCTGAATTGTGAACTTAGTTTGAAGGCCATAATATTTATCATCTTCTTTAAATCCTTTTACGACATCTACACTCCTACCATCAAAAATATCTGAACCATAGGTAACTAATGCAACCCTATTATCACTGTTTGCTCCTAAAATATCTTTTACTGCGGTCCCAAGAGCTTCGGCAGCTTTCTTGGCTTTATTATGCCTTTGAAAATTTGGGCCATCGTTATTCATTGAGTTAGAATTATCGAGTACGAAGACAACATCTAACGGCTTTTGTTTGTCCACTGGTTTTACTATGGTTTTTCCACTGACAGTTAACTCAATTTTATATTTATTATGAGCTAAATCACCTACTTCTGAAATACGTTTAGATAATGTTCCCTCTGGAATTTCTCTTATATGCTCACCTTCACTTGAATATGGGTTAACTGCTTTTGCCTCTGACTTTCCATTTGGAACTGAACCTTTAACATGCTCAAGTTTATAAGATTCCTTTGTATCTTCATAAATTCCTGTGGGGGGATACTGCTTATCTAGTTCTTCCTGATTTTGTCCAATTGTGGAATTTTTATCACCACTATTTTGTATCGTAGTTTTTCCATTACTCTCAACCTTAACTTGCCAAGTCTGGTTAGTCTTTTTATAACCTTCGGGCGCTGTTTCTTCTGATAAAGTATAATCTCCAGGTATGAGATTATCAAAAGTAGCTTCACCTGTTAGCTCAGCAGTTACTTTTTCTATTTTACTTTCTGGATGAGCAGTAGTTTTTAAAACAAAGGTAGCTTTTGAAAGTGGTTTGTTCTGGTCATCTGTCTTTTTAACAACTAACTTTCCTTTAGCACCATTTTCCGGTACGGTACTTTCCCCTAAAACATTGGTATTAAGCGGTATTTGCGACAAACAAAAAAGACTTAACGTCAATATTTTAGAAAATTTTTGGTATTTTCTCATTTTACAACTCCTATTGTGCCGAAATGTCGTTTCTAAATCTAAGATCAGATACAGAATATCCTAGAATATACAAACTATCACTTATTATGATATCAATAATTTCTTATTATAAGGTATGGAATTTTAATGTTTTTTCCCAATTTTTGAATAATTTTTCTTTTTATTTGATAATCTTATTTTTTATTATCTTAGAAATATTTCAATGAGCTTAAGTAGTTGATTTTTCTTTTTTTATGTTTTAAAATATTGCTTAAAAATAATGTTTGAGAGAGTTTACTGAATTGATTGAAAATTATTTAGAAAAAGACATCCTTAATCAAATAAAACTTCTAACTTTATGCTATGATTACTACCCTTCCATTACTCTAGACAAATCATGTCATCAACTTGGTTTATCTGAACTACTTATTAGGAAATATTGTCATGATTTAACAACTTTATTTAACAGTCAACTCTCTCTGAATATCGAAAAGAGTACAATAGTCTACCAATCTAATGGTGTAACTAGAGAACAAGCTTTCAAATATATTTATCATCAATCACACGTTTTACAACTTTTAAAATTTTTGATCACGAATGATTCAGGCAGGTTACCTTTAACTTACTTTAGTGAAAAATTTGGACTATCTTGTGCAACTGCTTATCGCATACGAAAACATATTAGTCCATTACTAGAAAAACTTGGATTTCAGATTGTCAAAAATACTATTACCGGTGACGAGTATCGAATTCGCTATTTAATCGCATTTTTAAATGCTCAATTTGGTATAGAAGTTTATCCCATGTCTAAGATGGATAAATTGCTCATCAAACGATTGTTATTAGAACACTCAACTACTTTTACTGCTTCTCATTACTTCCCAAATACATTTATTTTCTTTGATACATTGTTGTCTCTATCATGGAAACGTATTAATTATAATGTAGTTGTCCCTTACTCATCCCTTTTCACTGAACTACAAAATATATTTATCTATGATACATTACAATATTGTGTCAAAAATGTTATTATAGATTCCTTTAAAATTAATTTAAAAAAAGACGATATAGACTATATTTTTCTTGCTTACCTTACTTCCCATAACTCTTTTTCTAATCCAAATTGGACTGAGAAGCGTATCGATAATGTAATAGCTATTTTCGAAAATTATCCCAAATTCCAAAAATTATTACAGCCACTCAAAGATGCTCTTCCCTTATCTGGCTCCTATCATGATGAGTTGGTAAAAGTTGCTATCTTTTTTTTCCGAACATTTATTTTAGGATTAAATCAATTAATCCCTGAAACAATTTCATTTCCTTCATGGAACTATCATAGACATGATAAATTAACTACTATTCTCCGACCGATAATTACAAATTGGTTAAGTAAAATTGGAGAATACACGTTTAAAGAACAACATTTTCTTCTCCTTTGTACTCATCTAGAAAGAATCATCAAAAATCATATTCCTCCGATACAGATAGCCGTACTAACTACAGACTTTATTAATAACCAAATTTTAACAGAATGCTTATTACAGAGATTTTCTTCTAAAAAGATTCATTTCCACCCTTACTATTTATTAACTGATGATCTTTCCAATATTACTAATCTTAATCCAGACATTATTATTACCAATAAAAAGCTTTCTCCCTTTATCAAACATGAGATTTCTTCAGAGAGTTTAATTACATATATTGATCTGATTAATACTTCAGACCAAATCAATCAAATCCAAAAAATTATTTCATCAATACAGGAAGAAAAATATTGCAAACTTTTTGCAAAAACTAATGAAATAACTAATCGTAGCTCCTATAACTCTTAAAAATTAACATTAAAAAGCTAGAGCATTGTGTAATGCTCTAGCTTTTTAATGTTAATTTTTTTGAATAATATAATCCAACTTTTCAACTGTTTTTTCCCATGTGAAATGTTCTTTAATTCTTTTAGCAATATTCTGTTGTAGTTTCTCTCTTAATGCCTTATCTTTTACTAATAAATCAAGAGATTCATGGAGTGACTGAGTATTTTCTTCCATGATGATTCCTAACTCAGGGCTATCAATAACTTCAACTGTTCCACCGCGATCTGTTGCAATAATAGCACTTGAAAGTAGACCAGCTTCTAAAATAGAGGTTGGTAATCCCTCTGGATACATTGAAGGGTAAACAAAGATATCAGTCTGTGCCATTAAAGACATAGTCTGTTCAAAGTTTAATTTCCCCAAAAAGTTAATCTGTTTGGACTGATATTTCTCTTTCAAATGTGCTAATTCAGGTCCGTCTCCTGCAATCTGTAAATAAACATTTTCAGAGTACTGTGACATCGAAAATGCTTCTAAGAGCAATTCAATGCCTTTTTCTTTAATAATTCTACCAGCATAAGTGATGAAAATATCATCAGCAGATTTTTCAAGGTAAGCCGTACCAGCAAAATCAGAGCCTAGACTTTCAGATACCGAATTATAAATAACTCCTTTAGCTTCTATATTAAAATGTTTTAACCATTCAACGCTTCTCTTGGATACCGCATAAAAATCTGGACGATAATGCTTAACACGCGCTGTGAGAAGATGTTCATAGATAGCTCCAAAGAAATCTAAAAAACGATTATTGACAGAAAAATGACTTGACCCATGGTCTAAAACAATACTAGGTAAATGGTGATTCTTTGCAAAAGATAGCCCTTCTAGCGTTGTTAACTGAAAACGTGTATTACAAATCACAAAATCAATATTTTCATCTGAAACATATTTCATCAGCGTGTTGTATTCTCGATTTTTGTTAATAATAGGATAGCGCTGCTTGACAATATTTTTGGTCGGTAAACGGTAAATTTTTCTACCCTTGTCTTCATCTATAATCGGTAAATCACCATGATTAGTTGTTACAATAACAACACGGTAGCCACGCTTAACCAAATCTGCTGTCATTTTATCTGTATAACGTTCAATACCTCCGAGGAAGGGTAGATAATATCCTGAGAAAACAGCAACTGTTTTTACCTTATTTTCCATATTTATCCACTTTCATCAATAAGCCATCTTTTAAGCCTTTAATCATAGCAACTATTTTTTTGCTCTTTTGCTCTTCTGCTACCAACACTCGAACAAATTCATTTCGCATAAATACTAAATATTTGTATCGCTTCTTCTTACCATATTTTTTTATAATATAGATCGCATTGCGTATCATGTAATATTTTCGAAATGGTGAATGATTCAATACATGAAAAACATGGCCAAATTTTTTAACTCGTGAAGAGTGTCCAATTTCGTGTAACAGACCAATAAAATTAACCTGATAAGTCTTATATCCCATCTCTGACAGACGATAATTCATTTCAGAGTCAACAAAATCAATAAACATCTCTTCTGCAAAGCCAGATGTTTCTTCGAAAACGCTCGTTTTCATTAAAGCAGCCGAAGTAATACACTCTTCAATTTCTTTATAGTCAAATTCTTGCATCACTAAATTTTCACGGTTCATATCTTGATACAAACAAGATAACATACCGACCTTAGGTAAATGAAGGTAATTTTCATAATTATCTATCAAATCACCTAGGACAACCGAATCTTGATCTAAAGTCAAGAACCAATCAAATTCTTGTGCTACTGCAAATTGACCAATACAGTTCAAAGCATATGCAATTCCTTTATTTTCTGTTAAATAATCAACAGTTAGGTGCCCCTCTTCATTATAATCGGCCACTAATTGAGAAATTTCCTCCTTATTTTTCGAGCCATTATCTACGATGTAGATATGGCTTACTTGAGGATAAATTGCTCGAATGTTCTGATCTAAGCGTTCAATATTGGGGTTAAAGGTGACAATACCCGCTAAATATTTCATGTTCTATGCTCTTTTCTAAAATCTCTAAATAACTGAATGACTGGTGCTTTGGTTATAAAAACGATACCGACATAGATAGTTACTGCTACTAAACTTTGAATGACATAATTTACCAATGATACTGACATTTGAGTATTGATATAATAGAGTACAGCTCCACTAAGAGTAGCAGCAATTAAATAGCGCAGCATTCCTCTTGTTAATTCTTTAAAAGTAAATACATCTCTTAAAGAGATAGCTTGATATAGAGAGACAATAAATTCAGTAATAACTGTAGAGATAATAGCTCCCATAGCACCTAAAATTGGTATTAAAAGTATATTAAGCACAACATTTGCCACAAGTCCAATAACTGCAGACATTGTGTAAGCTTTTGTACGTCTTGAAGCCAGTAGATACTGTGTCCCTAAAGCGTTACCATAAGAAATGCAAATGATCATCAAAGACTCAACAGCCATTAGCGGACCGACAACTTCATACCCTTTCCCAAAAAAGAAGACAGCAAATGTCGACGAAACTCCTACCACTCCCGCAATCATTAACATTGAGATAGCATTGCTTAAATCAACAAGTTTCAAAAGTAAAGCCTTGGCTTGCTTTTCTTTTCCTGAAGAAAATAGACTGGAGAGCCTTGGCAAGAAAACTCCTCCGATTGCTGAAACAATGGTAAATAAAATACGAATAATTTTATCAGATTGATCAAAATATCCAGCACTGACCACACTATCCATTGCTCCCAGCATACTCTTGTTAAGAGAGAGATAAATCTGCATGGTGATTTGGGGTAAAAATAACATTAAAGTTGGTCTTAGATGTACTAAGACATCTAATCTACTAAATGGTATCTTGATGATTTCATGCTTTAAATGATGCCAGACTGTTAAATTTCCGAGTAATGATGCAAATGCAATTAAAAACATATAAAGTGCTAGGTCATCTGGCGTCTTCACAACTAAGAAGGTCAAAACAACTGTAATAAGCTTAACAATGGTATTACGAATGACAATTATCTTAAAGTCTTCAACTCCAATAAAATACCACGAAATATCAGTTGCAGTCGCTAATAAATTAATACCTTGAATTAAATAGAATAATTGCCATTCGTTTGTCAGTAAGACAAATCCAAAGAATAATAACGTTGCTATAGATACAGAGGCAAGTTTTAATACAACTAATTCCCAAAATATCTTACTTCTCTTATACTTATTTGACTGCACAAAAGCTATCTCACGATTACCGTACAAAGATATCCCTAAAGCACCAAATAAAGTAAAGTACATGACAATGGAGCTCGTATAGGCATTAATACCGATGCCTTGAGGAGATAGTACACGGGAAACATAAGGAACTGTTACTAAAGGTAACAACAAAGTCAATAACTGGTATGAGGTATTATAAAACATATTTTTCAAAAGTTTCATTAGTTTCTCCTCATAATTAAACTAATAACAGTATCAAATAACAATAAGGCATTTGATACAATTACCAAGCCAGTTAACGCATACGGCACCACTTTCCTTCCTGCCTCATTTAGACGCGCTGGAATACTTGATGCAAAAACTTGTACCAAAAGCAATGTAACAGTAAAGTAACGTCCTTGAACTCCTTCAATGTAGCTTGTTGGCGCTCCACGATATTCTAACATGATAAAAAAGACACCAAGAATTCCCACAAAGAAACTAGCTAAGAAAAGAAATCCCATATTTTTTGACTTAACAAATTTTTCTTCAGAAAACCATACTAGAAAGACCATGAGATACCATACTGATGATACCCAAGTGGGAATAAAATTCTGACTTGGATATGGAGAGGCAAGCCAGGAAGTAATGTCATTACTTAAAATATTGATACCAGCATAATTATAGCCAAATGTCATTACATAACGTCTTAAAACAGCAAGGACACCACCATGTCTTGCGGTCAGAACATAAACTATAGCAAGTGACAAAAAGGTTAGACATAGCCAAAATAGCTTTTTAGATTTAAGACCTTGAAATAAATGTGATAGCTTCTGATTATAGCCCATTAATTTAGGATTGTTAACCTGCAATAATACCGGTATTACTAGCAATAAAAACAGCCAGTAATTCTGCTTACATGCAACAATGACTAAAAGAATCAATCCTATAAGAGCAATACTAAGATTTTTAGTCAACGATTTATCAACTAAAAGATTTATCAAAAGCGATAAAAATGCTCCAAATACAATATATCCAGTCGAGTCATAAGATAGACTAGCAAATGAATTTAGAACTACGGGACTGAGGAAAATAGCAAAGTAGATTAACTTTCCTTTTTTCACATACCGGATAATGAGGGCAACCAAGGTGATTGAGACAAAGGAACTAAATAACCTTGCTACTGTAATCATTACCCCCATAGAAGGATACACAAATTTGCCTAAAAATAAGCCAACTGCTGGCACAAGATGACCCCAAAAAACAAAGTTATGTTTAGAATAGTTTATCTCACGAGGCAAATGATTACCATCAACAAAATTGGCTTTATTTAAATAGTATTTTTCAAATCTAGTACCATCTCTATAGGAGGTCGATTGTCGTCTCATACCTGAATCAATATTATATTCTCCATAGTAAGAAGTATCAATAATGTTATTTGAAATACGACCAGACACAGCTAAATGGTATTGTCCATCAGGTTCATTGAAAAATGGCATTAATAGGCTCAATACAATAGTAATCGTTAAGCCTAATATAAAATATGTTTTATGCAAGTTCTTGTCTAGAAAAAACTTTTCAAATAGACGAACTTTTTTGAGGTTCATATTAACTCCTTTTTATATCTTTTAATAAAAACACCAAGTCACGAATGCGATTTGAAAAGCTATCATAGAACCGTTTTTTAGTCATCATTTGTTTAAGTATTGCTACAAAATCTTTATTTTGAGCATTTTTATAACGTTGCTGATTAAAATCCAGATAAGCTTTAGCTTCCCTTAATTGACTAGAGCTACTTTTTTCTAAAAATGGTACAAGGATGATATAGTAACTCAAAACAAAATACAGTTCTTGTAAATGCCTTTCGTAACTTGAGCTCATATTCAAGATATTCCCACTTGCATTCTCAGCATGTCGCTTATGTTCACCAACACTTCTGTTTAAATTGTAACCTGAACCAATGACACCAGATATCCCTGCAAAAAGATTATCATGTGACAAAATTAAATTATCACTGTAAAAAGTCATTACTTGATCAACAAACGACTTGCGTAAACAAAAAGTCCAACCTTGACGATAGTTATGATATGAAAAGTCTAATGGATACTTAGAAATTGTTTCCTCACCATTGAACTTAAAATTATTGGGAATAGTAGCCTCTTCTGATAACTTTTTGATATCAATATCGGCACTAAGAAGGTTTATATCTTGGCGTTCTTCCATAATATCAACTTGCATCTTATTTTTATGATGATACCATGTGTCATCTTGATCACTAAAAAATAAATAATCTACAGAAAGACGCTTAGCGTCTAAAAGCAACTGACGAAAATTCAAACGCCAACCTAAATTTTTATCATTACTAGTTATTGACCAACCATCTAAACGGTGCTCTTTTATATAGTCTTCAACCACCTTTACAGTATCATCAGTAGAGCCATCGTCCCTCATTAAGACATAGTCTGGTCTCAACGTTTGATTTCTAATTGAATCTAGCTGATCATGGATGAAACCTTGACCATTATATGTTGCCATCAAAACTGCTGTTTTTACCATATTATTCCTTACTTTTTAAACGCAAATAATAAATCTCTCATGCGTCCACTATTAGAGTTATAGAGTCGCCAATTTTTAATCACAAAAGCACTATTATGAATTAATGACAATTTAGAAGCTTCCAATCTTTCTTTTTCAAAGGCTAAGCGTTGATTTAAAGCGACATCATTTTGATATTTGTTGACAACCTTCTGCATGGTTTCGTAAAAATCAACAAATGTTTTTAATCCTGTGATATGTTGTGTTTTAGGCGACTTCCAATTCAAAACAAATTTGCTATTACCACTTGCGTTTCCTCCATATCGAATATGAACTCCTACGCTTTCGTTAAGGTTATAACCATTTCCAATAATACTGGCAGTTGTCTCGATAAGGTTATCGTGCGAAATATTAGCTCCAAAAGTCCAATTATCAGCGATAGCTTGCGCAAAATCTCTCTTCATAGCAATGGTCCATCCAGGACGGAAAGTTTGATAATCATATACTTTAGGATACTGACTGATTCTATCACTAGAAGAAAAAGTTAGAAAATGTGGAACACTGGCTTCTGTAGACATCGTTTTGATATCGACGTCTGCACTCAAAACCTCAATTTGAGGATTATCTGACATAATGGCAAACTGTCGTTCGTTTTTATCAAGATACCAAATATCATCTTGATCACTAAAAAAGACATAGTCAACCTCATAGGCTAACACATCAATAAGTAATTGACGAAAATTTAAACGCCAGCCTAAGTTTTTGTCGTTTTTAACAATTTTCCAGCCTTCTAACCCATATTTTGCGATATAGTTATTGACGACATTGACTGTTTCATCCGTTGAACAATCATCCCTCAATAAT
>OKWB01000195.1_pt1 | contig 14674 bp, 17 predicted proteins | sample 1607211 | NCBI WGS metagenome assembly OKWB01 (sample SAMN07501056, study PRJEB24779) | human gut metagenome
AAAACTTCTGTGGCAGCTAATCCATTTGAGGTCATGCTAGCTCAAGTAATGGATGAATTGACACATTATGAGACAGCTAAATATGGTTGGCAACATTTGATTAGTTTTTCAAACTCACCAACAACAGACCCTTTTCATTATCGAAAACCATTTGAGGCACAGGCTCCTAAATACGTACAACTAAATGTAGAAAATATTCAAGCTAATTCGAATGTTAAAGCAGGTATGTTTGCAGCATATAAAGCTATTGATTTCCATCCTCGATACAAGGATTATCTATTATTTGATAAAGAGAATATCAGTAAAGAAGATAGACAAAAGATTAAAGAACTTTCTTTGTCACAGGGATACGTTAAACTGCTAAATGCTTATCACAAAATCCCTGTTCTAGTCACGGGTTATGGCTACTCGACAGCGAGAGGTATTGCCCAAAAAGAAATTGATAAACGTCCTCTGCCGATTAATGAAAAAGAACAAGGTCAGCGTTTACTAGAAGATTATGAATCTTTTATATCATCCGGTAGTTTTGGAGCGACTATCAATGCATGGCAAGACGATTGGAATGCAAGTGTGTGGAATACATCCTTCGCCACAAATAAACATAGTCAATTCCTATGGGGGGATGCACAAGTATTTAATCAAGGTTATGGTTTATTAGGCTTTAAAAACGCAAAACATCATTATCAGGTTGATGGTAAAAGAGGCAAAGAAGAGTGGAAACATCCTCTGATGACTAGTGCAACAGGAGATGACTTATATGCTAGCAGTGATGAAAGCTATCTCTACCTTGCGATTAAAACAAAACCTGAAAAACTAAAAGAAAAACGATTATTACCAATAGATATTACACCAAAATCTGGTAGTAGAAAAATGAATGGTAGTAAGGTCACATTTTCTAAATCTAGTGACTTTGTATTGTCTATTGATCCAAATGGCAAGTCTGAATTATTTGTCCAAGAGCGCTATAACGCCTTAAAAGCGAACTATCTTCGACAGCTTAATGGTAAAGATTTTTATGCTTTCCCACCAAAGAAGAACAGTAGTAATTTTGAGCAGATAAATATGGTATTGAGAAATACAAAGATTGTTGAAGACATGGAAAAAGTAAAAGCAACAGAGAGGTTCTTACCAACTCATCCTACTGGTCTTCTCAAAACAGGAACAACTGATAGGCACCAAAAAACATTTGATTCACAAACAGATATTTCGTTTGGAAAGGACTTTATAGAGGTCAGAATTCCGTGGCAGTTGTTGAATTTTTCTGATCCATCATCTCAAAAAATTCACGATGATTACTTTAAACATTATGGTGTGAAGGAGTTAGAAATTGAGAGCATTGCTTTAGGATTAGGTGCTAATAGCAAAGAAAACACACTGATAAAGATGGCAGATTATCGTTTGAAAAATTGGGAGAGACCCGATACCAAAACCTTTTTAAAAGACTCCTATTATAGTATTAAGAAAGAATGGTCTAAAGAAAGAGAGAGAACATATGGTACATAACATTTTATATTTTTACATTTTGATTTGCTTAGCAATTATTGTTTTTAACATTCACTATATCTTAAGACAACGATTAGATAAGCTTAGTTGGCTTCGTATTCGGAAAAAGGATATAAATATCAAATAAAGGGGATTTTCTATGGCATTATTTTTTACCTTCCTAAAGGTATCTCAAGTCATTTTCTTAGTATTATTGATTGCCTATGCCAGCTTTTTAGTGATTTCATTAGTGATTGGAGGTGTTCATCTCTATGAAAAAACTGAGCGCAAAAAAAGTTTAACTAGAAATAAAGAAAAAATTCCAATTTCAATTATTGTACCAGCCTATAATGAATCAACAACCATTGTGAGTTCGATTGATTCGTTATTGCACCTTGATTATGAAGCATATGAAATTATCGTTGTGGATGACGGTTCCAGTGACAATACTTCAGATGTTCTCAAGGAAGAGTTTGCATTAATGAAAATCTCGAATACGATTGATTCAATTATTGCTACTCAAACTTGTAAAGATGTCTTTCAGAGACAGGTTGGTAAGGTTAAACTGACACTCATTGTTAAAGAAAATGGTGGCAAAGGGGATGCCTTAAATATGGGGATCAATGCTGCTAATTACGATTATTTTCTATGTCTAGATGCAGATTCTATGTTGCAGGTAGATTCTTTGAGTCAAATTAGCAAATCCATACAGGTAGATCCGACAGTTATAGCAGTGGGAGGGCTCGTCCAAGTTGCCCAAGGTGTTAAGATTGAGCAGGGGAAAGTAGCATCTTATCGTTTGCCTTGGAGAATTATTCCTTGTGCACAAGCACTTGAGTATGATTCATCATTTTTAGGAGCTCGAATCTTTTTAGACTATTTAAGAGCTAATTTAATTATTTCGGGGGCTTTCGGTCTTTTTAAGAAAGACCTTGTTAAAGCGGTGGGAGGATATGACACCCAGACTCTAGGAGAAGATATGGAGTTGGTGATGAAATTACATTTCTTCTGTCGTAATAATAATATTCCCTATCGTATTTGTTATGAAACAGATGCTGTTTGTTGGAGCCAGGCACCAACGAATTTAGGGGATTTACGTAAACAGAGACGCCGATGGTATCTTGGCTTGTACCAATGTTTAAAAAAATATAAAAGTATTTTTGCCAATTATCGCTTTGGAGCTGTAGGATCAATTTCTTATATTTACTATATTTTATTTGAATTACTGACCCCGTTTATAGAATGTTTTGGTATCGTCATTATATTTTTGTCCTTATTATTTAATCAATTAAACATCCCATTCTTTATATCATTGGTGAGCCTTTATATCTTTTACTGTGTTTTAATTACATTAAGCTCTTTCTTACACCGTATTTATTCTCAGCAACTAGTAATAGGAATTTTAGATATTGTTAAAGTATTTTATATTGCTGTTTTTAGGTATCTTATCCTACATCCTGTATTAACTTTTGTTAAGGTTGCAAGTGTTATTGGCTATAAAAATAAAAAAATGGTTTGGGGGCATATTACGAGAGAGAAACAAATGAAGGATTTTGAAACAAGCGTTACTTAGAAGTTATAGCGATTCATATATATATATATATAAAATAATCACTAAAAGAGCGTAGTTATCTACGCTCTTTTAGTGATTATCAATAATTGGCCTAATCTGAGGTTAATGTTTAAAACCATCTAAAATTTTAGAAATATAATGATAAATGAGAACCAGAACTGTTCAAAATAAAAATTAATATTACGAAAATGGTATAATTGGAGTAGTTATCAGACAGTTAATAATCATTTTTGAAAGGATTTTAGTTATGGCTTGCATAATCAGGAGAGCAAGATTAGGAGATGAAGTCAATTTAGCTTATATTCAAACGGAGAGCTGGAAAGCTGCTTTTGGTAAGATACTACCTGAGGATATCATTCAAAAAACTACGGAAATAGAACCTGCCATAACAATGTATCAACAGCTACTACACAAGGAGATTGGTAAGGGTTATATATTGGAAGTAGATAGTAATCCTCATTGTATGGCTTGGTGGGATAAAAGTAGAGAAGATGATATGCTTGATTATGCAGAACTCATTTGTATACATAGTCTTAAAGAAGGTTGGGGAAAAGGTTATGGGTCTCAAATGATGAATCATGTACTATCAGAGATACAACAAGCAGGTTATAATAAAGTGACGCTTTGGGTATTTACAGAAAATACACGCGCAAGAAAATTTTACGATAGGTTTGGTTTTTCTTTTAAGGGTAAATCAAAAACTTATTTTGAAAAGGAAGAAATGTGTTATGAGAAGATTTTGCACCAGCGAGATAAAGCATCCGATAACACAATAGTATAAACATCCTATTTTGAAAAACAATTTCCTTTAAGAGGAACAAATTTGTAAAAGAAAATTGTTATAGGTATAATGAAGATTATGAAGGTAAAATTTTTTGAGTGAAAAACAGTGTATCAATTTTAGGTTCTCTAGTCTACAAAAAGATAATTAGATTTACTGTTTCATTTTATAAAAAATTCACCCAACAAGTTTCAGAAATCATTTACACAAATTGTTATGCTAACTATATGGAAGAATGGAGAAAATTATGAATGATTTTGAAAAAGTTATAGCTGTGCTAAATCAACTAAGTATTTCTTATGAATTAGTGGAAAATGGACCTGTTTTGTTGACGGAGCAAGCAGATAACTTTATTGTGGGAATTGAAGGAGTAAGAACAAAAATAATGTTCTTGACCAACAAGAAAAAGATGAAATGTTATTTACTAATAATGGATGACCAGAAACTATTTTATCCTATGAAAACAATAGTAGCTTTTAGATGAACTAAAAGGCGAAGAAACTTAAAATTATGATTTTAAATAAGCAATAAACCTTGATATATCAATGGTTAAAGACAATAAAGGAGAACAATATGACATTTGAAGAAATTTTACCAGGTTTAAAAGCAAAGAAAAAATATGTACGTACAGGTTGGGGGGGTGCTGAAAATTATGTTCAGTTATTTGATACCCTTGAAGTTAATGGGAAAGTACTACAGGCTACACCTTATTTTCTTATTAATGTTACTGGTGAAGGTGAAGGTTTTTCCATGTGGGCACCAACACCATGTGATGTTTTAGCAGAGGATTGGATCGAGGTCAATGACTAAAGTTGTTTTAGTGACGGGCTGTGCTAGTGGAATTGGTTATGCACAGGCTCAATATTTTTTGAAACAAGGGTATCAAGTATATGGTGTGGATAAGTTGGATAAACCGAACTTAAACGGTAATTTTAACTTTATAAAGTTGGATTTATCCTCTGATTTATCCCCACTATTCACAATGGTACCGAGTGTTGATATTTTGTGTAATACTGCAGGTATTCTAGATGCCTACAAGCCACTTCTAGAAGTAAGTGATGAAGAAGTGGAACACCTATTTGATATTAATTTTTTTGTGACTGTTAGGCTAACACGTCATTATCTTAGACGTATGGTGGAAAAGAAGTCAGGTATTATTATCAATATGTGCTCAATAGCAAGTTTTATAGCGGGTGGCGGTGGAGCTGCATATACTAGTTCTAAACATGCCCTTGCGGGATTCACACGTCAATTGGCTTTGGATTACGCAAAAGATTGTATTCAAATTTTTGGTATAGCGCCAGGTGCTGTACAAACTGCTATGACTGCTAGCGATTTTGAACCTGGTGGATTAGCAGAATGGGTAGCTAGTGAGACGCCAATTGGTCGTTGGACTAAACCAAGTGAAGTTGCTGAATTAACTGGATTTCTTGCTTCAGGAAAAGCGAGATCAATGCAAGGTGAAATTGTCAAAATTGATGGTGGCTGGAGTTTGAAATGAGAAAATAGATTGAATTTGGTTATGGTAATACTTGGTTATTACGTACGGAATTTGAAGCATCTGATGGTACTGAGTGGGAAGTTAAAGGAATATCAGGTGATATTTTAATAAAATCTGTTTATTTACGTGTTTGGATTGGTCAAACTGTTTATATTTTAGATGTTAAAGAAGGATTTAAAAGACAAAGAAAAATGAGTAACGCAGTTAAGTTTGTTGTGGGAATTGCTTCGGAGGTAATATGAAGGCACAAGAATTATGGAATAAGTTTAAATCTTTGAATCCTTCAATCGGTGATGAGATAGATGCATGGCAATTTGGAGCAGAACCAGATCTTCTGGCAAAGTTAGTTGTAGATGGGACAAAAACTGCAACGGCCTCTGCCTATGATTTATATGAATTAGATGAGGAAGAGTTACCACAAGTTGGTTCATATGATATTATTTTGGATAGCAATGATGAAGCTATCTGTATTATTGAAATAACTAAAGTTGATATTGTCCCTTTTAAAGATGTCTCTGCAGACCATGCTTTTAAAGAAGGAGAAGGAGATAAAACATTAGAATGGTGGAGAAGAGCTCACATTGATTTCTTTAAACCTTATTTTGAGGAGTTTGGTTTAATGTTTAGTGAGGACTCTAGGATAGTTTTAGAGGAATTCCAAGTGGTTTACCCAAAGGAGATTAACGAATGAAATTAGCGGTTTTGGGGACAGGTATGATTGTTAAGGAAGTTTTGCCTGTCTTGCAGAAAATTGATGGTATTGATTTAGTTGCTATCTTATCAACAGTTAGAAGTTTGGAGACAGCTAAAGATCTAGCTAAGGAATATAACATGTCTCTAGCTACGAGTGAATATAAGGCCGTCTTGGACAATGAGGAGATTGATACAGTTTATATTGGACTGCCGAATCACTTGCATTTTGACTATGCTAAGGAGGCACTCTTGGCAGGAAAACATGTCATTTGTGAGAAGCCATTTACATTAGAAGCAAGTCAATTAGAAGAACTTGTATCTATTGCCAATACTAGGCAATTAATATTACTCGAAGCAATTACAAATCAATACTTACCTAATTTTGATCTTGTAAAAGAACATTTAAGCAACCTTGGTGATATTAAAATTGTAGAATGTAACTATTCCCAATATTCATCGCGTTATGATGCCTTTAAACGTGGGGAAGTAGCACCAGCTTTCAATCCTGAAATGGGTGGAGGTGCGTTGAGAGACCTTAATATTTATAATTTACATTTAGTAATTGGACTTTTTGGAGAACCTATAACAGCACAGTATTTACCAAATATAGAGCGTGGTATTGATACTTCAGGAGTTCTAGTCCTAGACTATGGGCACTTTAAAACAGTCTGTATTGGAGCAAAAGATTGTAGTGCAGAAGTAAAATCTACTATTCAAGGTGATAAGGGGTCTATAGCGATTTTAGGGCCAACTAATACTATGCCTAAAATTTCATTAACTATGAATGGACAAGAAAGTCATGTTTATCAATTAAATGGTGATAGGCACCGCATGCACGATGAATTTGTTATTTTTGAAGGTATTATTAGCAATTTAGATTTTAAGCGTGCTGCTCAAGCTTTAGAACATAGTAGAACGGTGATGAAAGTTCTAGATATGGTAACGAAATAAGTAAATGACTCTTTTGAGTCATTTTTTACTTATTTTAAACACCGTATGTTATACTAATTAGTAATAAAACCGAAAGTGAGATAATAAAATGATTTCATCAATTGGACAGGTAATGCTCTACGTTAGCAATGTTGAAGCATCAGCAGATTTTTGGAAAAACAAGGTGGGTTTTGAGCGTGTTGAAAAACAAACACAAGGAGATTATGTAACCTATATAGTTGCACCGAAGTTGGATAGTGAAGTTAGCTTCGTCTTACATGACAAAGCAATTATAGCTCAAATGAGTCCTGAGCTAGATTTAGCAACTCCCTCTATTTTATTTGAAACTACTGATATTGACAGTACATATCAAGAATTAACAGCAAATGAGGTTATGACAAATCCTATTGTTGATATGGGGAGTATGAGAGTTTTTAATTTTTCCGATAATGACAATAATTACTTTGCAATCCGTGAAGTAAAATAAAAAGGAGAACTTATGGTTAAAGCACTAGAAACATACATCGTAACAAATGGAAATGGGCGACAAGCGATTGATTTTTATAAAAATGTCTTTCAAGCTGATTTAGTAAATATGATGACATGGGAAGAAATGGACCCCAACTGTCTTGAAGACCGCAAGGATTTAATCATTAATGCTCAGCTTATTTTTGATGGCATTCGTCTTCAAATTTCGGATGAAAATCCAGATTTCGTGTATCAAGCTGGTAAAAATGTTACGGCCGCTATTATTGTGGGTAGCGTAGAGGAGGCGCGTGAAATTTATGAAAAATTAAAGAAGAATGCACAAGAAGTTCAGTTAGAGTTACAAGAAACTTTCTGGAGTCCTGCTTACGCAAACTTAGTAGACCAATTTGGTGTGATGTGGCAAATTTCAACAGAGTTAAACTAATCGTTTTTACCATCTGAGCATTGCAATGATAGATTTATAAAAATACTGATTGCAAACAGAGCAGAAAAAATCAACGGATTTCATGTATTGAATAGCTACCTTTTGGTAGCTATTTTATTCTTAATTGAAGTAAGCTATTTTAGCTAAAGTCTATTGTAATAGGGATTTAAAGGGGTATTAGTGATAAGTTGAAGGCATTATGATATAATAGGTTGAATTATATTCAGAGATAGAGGAATTAATATGTCAAATTATGCCATTATTTTAGCTGCGGGTAAGGGAACTCGCATGAAATCTGATTTACCAAAAGTTATGCATAAAGTATCTGGTATTACCATGCTTGAGCATGTTTTCCGTAGTGTGCAAGCTATTGAGCCAAGTAAAATTGTTACTGTTATTGGACATAAGGCGGAGCTTGTACGTGATGTTTTAGGTGACAAATCAGAGTTTGTAATGCAAACAGAACAGCTAGGGACTGGTCATGCTGTAATGATGGCGGAAGAAGAATTAGCGACATCAAAAGGACATACACTAGTTATTGCAGGTGATACACCCCTGATTACTGGAGAAAGTTTAAAAAACTTAATTGATTTTCATGTCAATCATAAAAACGTTGCAACAATCTTAACAGCCGATGCTGCAAATCCATTTGGATATGGTCGTATTATACGTAATTCAGATGATGAAGTTACTAAAATTGTAGAACAAAAGGATGCTAATGACTTTGAGCAGCAGGTTAAAGAAATTAATACTGGAACTTATGTTTTTGATAATCAAAGTCTATTTGAAGCACTTAAAGACATTAATACAAATAACGCTCAAGGAGAGTATTATCTAACTGATGTTATTGGAATTTTCAAAGAAGCGGGTAAAAAGGTAGGTGCCTATAAACTTCGTGACTTTGACGAAAGTCTAGGAGTTAATGATCGTGTAGCACTTGCAACTGCTGAAAAAGTGATGCGTCAGCGCATTGCACGTCAACATATGGTTAATGGGGTCACAGTGGTTAATCCTGATTCCGCTTATATTGATATTGATGTTGAGATTGGAGAAGAATCTGTAATTGAGCCCAATGTGACTTTAAAAGGACAGACGAAGATTGGTAAAGGTACTTTATTAACCAATGGTAGTTATTTAGTAGATGCTCAAGTCGGAAATGATGTTACCATCACTAATTCGATGGTTGAAGAATCCATTATTTCTGATGGAGTAACCGTAGGCCCTTATGCGCATATTAGACCAGGAACAAGTCTTGCAAAAGGTGTTCATATTGGTAATTTCGTTGAAGTAAAGGGTTCTCAAATAGGAGAGAATACGAAGGCAGGTCATTTAACTTATATCGGCAATGCAGAGGTAGGTTGTGATGTTAACTTTGGCGCAGGGACGATTACTGTCAATTATGATGGACAAAATAAATTTAAAACAGAAATCGGAAGTAATGTCTTTATCGGAAGTAATTCTACTCTGATTGCACCACTTGAAATTGGTGATAATGCTTTAACAGCAGCTGGATCTACCATCACAGATAATGTTCCAATTGATAGCATAGCTATTGGAAGAGGACGTCAAGTCAATAAAGAAGGATATGCCAATAAAAAACCACATCATCCTTCACAAAAGTAACACTTATTTGGGAGGTTCTTATGGATTTTGAAGAAAAAACAATCAATCGTCAAACTGTTTTTGATGGACAAATTATCAAAGTAGCTGTTGATGATGTAGAGTTGCCAAATGGATTGGGACAATCCAAACGTGAACTTGTTTTTCATGGAGGAGCTGTTGCTACTTTGGCGGTAACTCCTGAGCATAAAATTGTTTTAGTGAAACAGTATCGTAAGGCTATTGAAGGTATTTCTTACGAAATTCCAGCAGGGAAACTTGAGACGGGTGAGTCAGGTTCTAAGGAAGAAGCTGCCCTTCGGGAATTAGAAGAAGAGACTGGCTACACAGGGAATCTTGAAATTCTTTATAGTTTCTACACTGCTATTGGTTTTTGTAATGAGAAAATCGTCCTCTATCTAGCTACTGATTTACAAAAAGTTGAAAATCCTAGGCCACAAGATGATGATGAGGTCCTTGAGCTTCTAGAGTTAAGTTATGAGGATTGTATGCAAATGGTAGAAAAAGGCATGATTCAAGATGCGAAAACGATCATTGCTTTACAATATTACGGTTTAAAAATGGGAGGTCATTCTTAATGGGAAAACCATTGTTAACAGATGATATGATTGAACGTTCAAATCGAGGTGAAAAAGTTTCAGGTCAAACAATCTTAGATCAAGAAACTAAAATTATTTCTACAGAAGATGGCATGGAGCAACTAACTGACGAGAACGGTAAACATATCTACAAGAGTCGCCGGATTGAGAATGCAAAACGAAATGAATTTCAACGTAAGTTGAATTTAGTTTTATTCATTTTGCTTATTTTGTTGGCTCTCTTGTTTTATGCAATTTTTAAATTATAAGGAAATATCATGAAAATTGGAATTATTGCAGCCATGGAGGAAGAGTTAAAACTCCTTGTGGAAAATCTTGAGGATAAATCTCAAGAAACAGTATTATCAAATGTATATTACAGTGGACGTTATGGTGAACATGAGCTTGTTTTAGTACAGTCTGGTGTTGGGAAAGTCATGTCAGCGATGAGTGTTGCTATTTTAGTAGAAAGCTTTAAAGTTGATGCTATTATTAATACAGGATCAGCTGGTGCAGTAGCAACAGGATTGAATGTAGGAGACGTCGTTGTCGCAGATACATTAGTTTATCACGATGTAGATTTAACCGCCTTTGGTTATGACTATGGACAAATGTCAATGCAGCCACTTTATTTTCATTCGGATAAGACTTTTGTTTCTACTTTTGAAGCAGTTTTATCTAAAGAAGAAATGACTAGTAAAATTGGTTTAATTGCAACTGGGGATAGTTTTATTGCTGGCCAGGAAAAGATTGATGTTATTAAGGGGCATTTTCCACAGGTTTTAGCTGTCGAGATGGAAGGTGCAGCAATTGCCCAAGCTGCTCAAGCTACAGGAAAGCCCTTTGTGGTGGTACGTGCTATGAGTGATACTGCAGCTCATGATGCCAATATCACATTTGATGAATTTATCATTGAAGCTGGTAAACGCTCAGCCCAAGTATTAATGGCATTTTTGAAAGCATTATAAAAAAGTCCGTGTATTCATTAGATACACGGGCTTTTTTATTTATGTAGCAGATACATATATTTGACTTGCGATACGCTCAGGGATTGTTAGATTTTCATCGTTATAGATGATGTGATAGGTTTTTGCATAAGGGTCAATTTGTGTCAATTCAATGGTATCGTTGATATGCAAACGGTGTTGTTCGAGGTATTTCAGTAGCTGAAAATCATCATGAACACGACTGATAACATACGTGCCAAGCTGACTAATTTGGTCCAATGTCATTTGGTTAATTTCTACTAAAAACTCTCCCTTTTTAGGAATAGTCCCACCGTGTGGACAAAATTGTGGAAAGTCTAACAACTTCTCTAATTGATCAACAAAAGTTGTTGATACAGTATGTTCTAAAACTTCCGCTTCTTTATGAATATCATCAGCAGTATAGTGCAAATGGTTAACTAAAAATACCTCTACTAGACGATGTTTACGGTAAAGGTCAGAAACAACTAATAAACCTTGTTTAGTAAGATAATATCCTAAATCTTTATCTTTAACAATCAGCTGTTCACTTATCATTTTTTTAATCATTTCTGACACGGCAGGAGCCGAGACTTGCATCATTTCAGCGATTTTCTTATTGGAAATTTTGTTGTTTTTTTCACCTAATTCATGAATGCATTTTAGGTAATCTTCTTTATTTGGAGTCATATTCAGTCTTTCTTATACTTCTTAAAATCTATTTTTCTAAGACCATTATATCAAAAAATACTGAAAAAGTATTTGACAAATACTTTATAATAGGTTATGCTAATATCAAAATTAAGTTAACTTAATTTAATACATAACTTATATTAATTTTAAAAGGAGCATTTTGATGAAAAAGTGGTTAGTTATTGTATCATGTTTTGTAGCATTTTTAGGCTTAGGTGCCTGTGCTAACAAGCAGGATCAAGCCAAAAACGAAAAATTAAAAGTAGTTGTAACCAACTCTATTTTGGCAGATATAACAAAAAATATAGCCGGTAACAAAATCGACTTACATAGTATTGTACCTGTTGGTAAAGATCCTCATGAATATGAGCCATTACCAGCAGACGTTGAAAAAACAACTCAAGCAGACCTTGTTTTTTACAACGGAATTAATCTTGAAACAGGCGGTAATGCTTGGTTTACAAAATTAATAAAGAACGCTAAGAAGAAAGAAAACAAAGATTACTTTGCGGTTAGCGATGGAGTTGATGTTATTTATCTAAATGGTCAAAGCGGAAAAGGTAAAGAAGACCCACATGCTTGGTTGAACCTTGAAAATGGTATTATTTACTCAAAAAATATTGCTAAGCAATTAATTGCTAAAGATCCAAAAAACAAAGCTACTTATGAGAAAAACAGAGATGCTTATGTAGCTAAATTAGAAAAATTGGATAAAGAAGCAAAATCTAAATTTAATGCCATTCCAGCTAATAAAAAATTAATTGTTACTAGTGAAGGTTGCTTTAAATATTTCTCAAAAGCTTATGGAGTTCCATCAGCATACATCTGGGAAATTAACACTGAAGAAGAAGGTACACCAGATCAAATTACTAGCTTAGTTAAGAAATTAAAACAAGTAAGACCTTCAGCTTTATTCGTTGAATCAAGTGTTGACAAGCGTCCTATGAAATCTGTTTCAAGAGAATCAGGTATCCCAATTTACGCAGAAATCTTCACAGACTCAATTGCTAAAAAAGGTCAAAAGGGTGACAGCTACTACGCTATGATGAAATGGAATCTTGATAAGATTGCAGAAGGTTTAGCAAAATAAGAGTGAGAATCGACATTGAAATCATAATGAAATCAATGATGTAGTATTCTCGCTTAAGGCTGAGTTGTAACAATGTCGAAATCCTAATCTAAAAACTGACTTAGCTTTAATAAATACAGAGAAGTGGAGTCTGGTTTTATAACCAGCTCCATTCTACTTTTGGAGGAAAAATGATTATTAGTAAACACTTAAGCGTAAGTTATGATAATAATTTAGTGCTAGAAGATATTAATTTACGCTTAGAAGGCTCCGGAATCATTGGTATTTTAGGGCCTAATGGGGCGGGGAAATCTACGCTTATGAAAGCTCTTCTTGGTTTGGTTGATTCTACTGGAGAATCAGGGATTGGGGGAGATTTGCTACCTTTAATGGGGAGAGTAGCATATGTTGAACAAAAAACTAATATTGATTACCAATTCCCTATAACTGTTGGAGAATGCGTTTCTTTAGGATTATATAAGGAACGAGGCCTCTTCAAGCGACTATCAAAAACTGACTGGGAAAAAGTATCCCGAGTGATTGATCAAGTTGGTTTGAGAGGGTTTGAAAATAGACCAATTAATGCCTTATCAGGTGGACAATTTCAACGTATGCTTATGGCAAGATGTCTCGTTCAAGAAGCGGATTACATTTTTTTAGATGAGCCGTTTGTAGGGATTGATTCCATTAGTGAACAAATCATAGTTAATTTACTAAAAAAATTAAGTAAGGCCGGAAAATTAATTTTAGTCGTCCATCACGATTTGAGTAAAGTTGATCATTATTTTGATCAAGTAATTATTTTGAACCGTCATCTAATTGCTTGTGGACCAATAGATCAGGCATTTACCCGTGAGAATTTAAGTGCTGCTTACGGTGATGCTATTTTGTTAGGACAAGGAGACTAGAATGTTTACGAAATTTTTTGAAGGCTTATTGACTTATCATTTTTTGCAAAATGCTTTTATAACTGCAATTGTGATTGGTATTGTAGCGGGTGCAGTAGGCTGTTTTATTATCTTGCGCTCAATGTCTTTGATGGGTGATGCTATTTCTCACGCTGTTCTACCAGGTGTTGCTATATCTTTTATTTTAGGGATTAACTTTTTTATAGGTGCTATTGTCTTTGGTTTGTTGTCTTCGATTATCATTACTTATATTAAAGAAAATAGTGTCATAAAAGGAGATACTGCTATTGGAATTACTTTTTCGTCCTTTTTAGCCTTAGGTATCATTTTAATTGGACTTGCTAATAGTACAACTGACCTCTTTCATATTCTTTTTGGGAATATTTTGGCAGTACAAGATAGTGATAAATATATGACTATTATTGTGGGATTAATTGTACTGACTCTGATTACTATCTTCTTTAAAGAATTATTATTGACTTCTTTTGATCCTGTTTTAGCAAAATCAATGGGAATGAGAGTTTCTTTTTATCATTATTTATTGATGATTTTGTTAACATTAGTTGCAGTAACAGCTATGCAGAGTGTGGGAACAATATTGATCGTAGCACTTTTAATTACACCAGCTGCAACAGCATATCTTTATGTTAAAAGTCTCAGAACAATGTTGTTTTTATCATCTGCATTAGGAGCAGTAGCATCTGTTCTGGGGTTATATATCGGTTATACATTTAATATTGCCGCAGGATCAAGTATTGTTTTAACATCTACTTTTATGTTTTTACTTGCTTTCCTATTTTCTCCTAAACAAAGTTTGTTTAAAAAGAAACAATAGTGTTGTTAAAAAATGAGACTAGAAAATGTTCTAGTCTCATTTTTGATAGAATTATTTAAATTTGTAGTCTTTAATAACTTTGATACTTGTAATAGTAATTTTTTCTTTTGGTTGATCTGATTTTGTAACTTCT
>OKWB01000210.1_pt1 | contig 12703 bp, 11 predicted proteins | sample 1607211 | NCBI WGS metagenome assembly OKWB01 (sample SAMN07501056, study PRJEB24779) | human gut metagenome
GTGCCATTAAAACGTGCTGGAAAACTCGATGTAGGTGCTGCAGTCGGCCACCATGGGGAAGTACAAGTTACAAGATTTACTAAATTGGCCCAAGACTATACATCGACTAGTCCTATTCAAAGTGGTGAAGTAGCAGAGGATTTAGCGTACTATCTCTATACATCTGAACAGGTGCCATCTACTATTAGCCTAGGCGTTCTCGTAGACCCTGATTACCATACAATTGTAGCGGGTGGTTTTATCGTTCAAGCTTTACCTGATGCTACCGATGCTGCATTGACTATGGTGGAAAAAAATATCAACGAATTAGGACCTGTTACAGAATATTTAAAAGATCACCCAGATGGTAAAGGCCTTGTTGATAAAGTACTAGATGGGCTTACTGTTAACGAAGTCTATAATGAACCAGTATCTTTTAAATGTCGTTGTAGTCGGGATCGATTCGCTGGCGTTCTTATGACATTGCGTGAAGATGATAAGAAATCCCTCTTAGAAGATGAAAGAACAGAACTAGTTTGTCATTACTGTAATGAAAAATATCATTTCTCAAAAAAAGAACTAGAAGATATGTTCACGCCTAAAGGGCCAATTCAATAATAGGACTTTTTCTATAGATTGTTTCATCATTATGTGCGACAATATAAAGATAGAGTATTTTTAATAGGAGGCAACTATGAGTGCAATCGGTGTTATTGGCGGAACAGGTGTTTATGATCCGTCTATATTTGAAAATATTCATGAAGAATCCTTGATGACTCCTTATGGAGAAATCGATTATGTACAAGGTACATATAAAGGCAAAACCGTAATTTTTGTGGCTCGTCATGGTAAAGACCATACAATCCCTCCGCATAAAATTAATTATCGTGCCAATATTTGGGGCTTAAAAAAACTAGGTGTTAAATTTATTATCTCTACAACTGCTGTAGGTTCTTTGAATAAGAATTTTGAGCCTGGTCACTTTGTGTTAACAGACCAATTTCTTGATTTTACAAAAAATCGTGTCACTACATTCTATGAAGGTGGCGATCGTCCGGTAGCACATTTAGATGTGACCAATCCATATTGCCCTGAGCTTCGTCAAATCATTGAATCTGTAGGGAAAGAACAAAAATTGTCTATTCATAATGGTGGTACCTATGTATGTACAGAAGGTCCACGTTTTGAAACACCTGCAGAGATTAAGATGTTCCACATGCTTGGTGGCGATACGGTAGGTATGACGAATGTACCAGAGGTTAATCTAGCCAATGAAGCTGAAATGGCTTACACGACAATCTCAATGATTACGAACTACGCTGCTGGTATTTCTGAAAATGCATTAACTCATAGTGAAGTGGTTGAAATGATGGGTGAAATGGCATCTCAATTGAAAGCTCTCATTTTGGGCACAATTGAGGCTATCGATATGAATGCAGACTACGCTGCACATCATCGCATGGCTGAATACGGCGGCTTTAAGTTATAAGAGATTGTATCCATTTTGACACGACAATATGGAGGGAGGCCTCATGAAAAATATTGAATGGCGTGATGGTACGCTCATTTTATTAGATCAAACAAAATTGCCGACTCAGGTGGAATATATACATTGTACCGATTGGCGACGAGTGGCAGAAGCGATTAAAATGCTTCGTGTCCGCGGAGCTCCTGCTATCGGTGTCGCAGCTGGGTATGGCCTTATTCTAGCGGCTGAGGAGGCAAATCGTTTAGAGGTTCCTTTTTCTGAACAACTATCAGCTTTTTATGAGTGGAGTGAAGAATTAAAGGAAACTCGACCGACGGCTATTAATTTAGCTTGGGCTGTTAATCGTATTATAGCTATTGTGAAAGCTCATCCATTTACGTCTATGGAGGACATTGTAGACCGCATCACTCAAGAGGCCATAGCTATACATACAGAGGATGTTGAGCTCAACACACGTATGGCTATTAATGGCGCCTCTTTATTTAAAGGAAAACAGAATTTACGAATTTTAACACATTGTAATGCTGGTGCTTTAGCTACTGGTGGCCTTGGTACTGCACTCGGTGTGATTCGTAAACTATATGAGCAAGGCCAATTGGAAATGGTGTACGCTGATGAAACGCGCCCTTTATTACAAGGTGCCCGTTTAACGGCCTTTGAACTCCATGAAGATGGCATTCCTGTTACACTAGAGACGGATAATATGGCGGCCTATGCAATGCAACAAGGCTTAATCGATGCTATTATCGTCGGAGCCGATCGTATTACAACGGAAGGCGATGTAGCCAACAAAATTGGTACCTATGGATTAGCAGTACTTGCAAAATTCCATAATATACCATTTTATGTGGCTGCTCCATATAGTACATTTGACTTTACACTCCAAGATGGGAAGGACATTCCTATTGAAATGCGTGCTGATGATGAAGTATTGTCATTCCAAGGTGTGCCATCTGCGCCTACAGGTATTCATGTATTAAATCCTGCTTTTGATGTAACACCTCATGAACTAGTAACAGCGATTATTACTGAAGAAGGTGTTTTAACACCAAACTATCAAGAATCTATTGCTCGCTTACAATCCGTTGTTGATAACAAGTAGATGTCATGATGGATTTATATAAAACTTATCATGTTAAAGTAAGTTCTTTCCATAACTTGTATATAATTTATTAATTTACAAATGAAGGGGTACATATGCAATCATTAATTAAAGATATTAATCTCGCTGCTGAAGGCCGCAAAAAAATCGACTGGGTTTCTAATTTTATGCCTACATTAAATACATTGGGCGACCGTTTTGAAAAAGAACAAACTTTCAAAGGTCAAACAATCGTTGTTTCCGTTCACTTGGAAGCTAAAACTGCATACCTTGCAACCGTTTTAAAACGCGGTGGTGCTGATGTTATTGTTACTGGTTCTAACCCTCTTTCTACCCAAGATGATGTAGCAGCAGGCCTTGTTGATATGGGTCTTACTGTATATGCTTGGTACAATTGCACCGATGAAGAATATTTTATGTTCCTCAATAAAGCATTGGATCATAAACCTCATATTATCATCGATGATGGTGGGGATCTTGTTAACTTATTACACACAACACGTACTGATGCAAAAGAACGTTTGTTAGGTGGTAGTGAAGAAACTACAACAGGTGTTCATCGTTTATATGCCTTAGAACATGCTAAACAATTGACATTCCCTATGATTGCTGTTAATGATTCTAACTGCAAATACTTATTCGATAACCGCTATGGTACAGGCCAATCCGTATGGGATGGTATCATGCGTACTACGAACCTTACAGTAGCAGGTAAAAACGTTGTAGTTGCTGGTTATGGCTGGTGCGGCAAAGGCGTTGCGATGCGTGCTAAAGGTTTAGGCGCTCACGTATTCGTTACAGAAGTTGACCCTATTAAAGCTATTGAAGCAGTATTTGATGGTTTCACTGTATTGCCTATGATAGAAGCTGCTAAAATTGGCGATATCTTCTGTACTGTAACAGGTTGTAAAGATGTTATCGTAAAAGAACATTACGAAGTTATGAAGGACAAAGCCGTTCTTTGCAACGCTGGTCATTTTGATTGTGAAGTAAATGTTCATGATTTAGAACAAGTTGCAGTTAGCCATGAACGTGTTCGTCAAAATATTGAAGGCTATACAATGGCTGATGGCCGTAAACTCTATGTATTGGCTGAAGGTCGTCTTGTAAACTTAGCAGCAGGCGATGGTCATCCTGCTGAAATCATGGACTTGTCCTTTGCTATGCAAGCATTGGCTGCTGAACATGTATTAAACAATGGTAAAAACATGGAACCAAAAGTGTATGTATTGCCTCGTGAACTTGATGAAGAAGTAGCAAAAATTAAATTGCACTCCATGGGCTACGATTTAGATGCATTAACACAAGACCAAATCGATTACTTAACAAAAGTAAACTAATATAATCTTTAATTTGAACGTCTTATTAACCGAGTCTATATAGACTCGGTTATACCTATACAAGGAGCCATTATGTCAGATTTATTAATTACCAATGTAGATGTTCTTACCGATAATGGTACATTAAAAAATCATGCCATTGAAATTGAAAATGGTTATATTACATCTATATTAACCGCAGAAGAAGCAAAGTCTGTACCATCAAGAGAAACACTTGATGGTAAAGGTCAATTGGCTGCACCAGGTCTTGTCAATACACATACGCATATAGCGATGGGATTATTCCGTAACTATGCTGATGACTTAGAGCTTATGGATTGGCTTGAAACTGCAATTTGGCCAACGGAAGCTAAATTGAATGACGATCTTGTTAAATGGGGTACACAACTAGGTATTGCAGAGATGCTACGTTCTGGTACGACTACATTTAGCGATATGTATTTCTTTATGAACACAACAGCTGACGTAGTGAAAGAAACCGGTATTCGCGCTGTATTGTCCCGTGGTCTTGCCGGTGTTTCTCTTACAGCTGATCAAGCGCTTGTGGAAAATGCAGATTTGTTCCGTACCTATCATGGTTATGATAACGACCGCATCAAGATTCTATTAGGACCTCATGCGCCATATACTTGTCCAGATGCGTATATGGAAAAGGTTATTGCTTTATCTCATGAACTAAATTGTGGCATTCATATGCACTTATCCGAAACAAAAGGGGAAGTGGAAAATGTTATAAAAGCGACTGGCAAGACACCAATCGCTCATATGCATGATTTAGGTTTGTTCTGGAATACGACATTGGCAGCTCACTGCGTACATGTAACAGAAGAAGATATGGCTATTATGGCTGAAAATAATGTAGCCGTAGCTCATAATCCACAATCTAATTTGAAATTGGCTAGTGGTATTGCTCCTATTCCTGAAATGATAGAAAAAGGTATTACTGTAGGTCTTGGTACAGACGGTTCTGCATCTAATAACAATGCAGATATGCTTGAAGAAGTACGTTTGGCAGCTACATTACATAAAGCTCGTCTTTATGATCCAAAGGCTATTCCTGCACAAGCGGCTTGGAATATGGGGACTGTAGAAGGGGCTAAAGCTCTTGGATATAATGACCTCGGTAAAATTGTGGTAGGTCAACGTGCAGATATCGTTTTGTATGATGTATCTGGTATGCACTGGATGCCTCGATATAATGATGTAGCAGCACTTGTATACTCAGCCAATAGCTCTGATGCGAATACAGTCATTGTAGCCGGTAAGGTTCTTATGAAAAATAAAGAACTATTGACTATCGATGAAGAAAAATTGCGTAGCGAAATTGGTAAAGCTCAAGAGTATTTTAAAAACTAAGATTTTATACCACACATAACAAAAACCCACTCATGATATTTCATAGAGTGGGTTTTGTATTGTCTAGCGTAATAGATATTCTATTTAATAGCTTTCACCAAAAACATAGGCACAGGGATATAAAATTCATCCTCTTCTGCATAGATGCGAGGTCCTACAGTCGAATCTATTGTTACGGTAGCGTCATAAGATTCTAGAAGCTGTCTATCCCATTCAGGACGATCTGTGCCGCTAATAGATAACATATGATAGATGGTGTGGCATTTCTCTAATAGTTCAGATTTGATATGTTCATGCGCATTGTGAACAGATTGAGGTAGATGGTGATGATTTTTAGCGTGTTCTGCATCGTAATTTAGAATCATACCGCCAGATTTTAGAACTCGTAACCATTCCTTATACGCTAGATCTGGATGTGGTAAATTCCATGTTACATTGCGAGCCACAATAATATCAAAGGTGTTGTCATCAAAATCTAGGTTTTCAGCGTCCATAACAGCAAATTGGGCCGTACTACCAACAGATTGAGCTAATAGTTTAGATTCTTCAATCATGTTAGGCGTAATATCGATGCCCATTACAGTATGTCCTAGCTCGGACAGAATGATACTAAAAAAACCAGCCCCACATCCAATATCTAAAATACGTAAATTAGATTTCCCTTCCATATGCTTTACTAATTCATCGCGCCACAATAGAAGCTTAGGGCTTTGTAATTCTTTTTCACGCAATTTACGAAAGTCCTCGGCACGCTCTGCCCAATAGGATGTAATAAATGTTTTGTCATCCTCCTTAGGATGAATAATATGATTAAATGAATCGTTCATAGTGTCTCCTTAATTTAATATAATAATTTTCAGAATCTGAAGGTTAGTATAAGATGTAGTATAATGTTCTTCGTGAATGTTATAATATAAAAAAGGAGTATAACATGAAGCCCATACTTAAATATAGGGGAGGAAAATCTAAAGAAATCCCTAATTACATAAGTTTAGTTCCTAAATTTGATATTTATCATGAACCTTTCTTTGGTGGTGGTGCAACATATTTTTATCTTGAACCACAAAAAGCTTTTATTAGTGATATTAATAATAACTTAATAAATTTCTATAAAGAAATAAGTGGAATAAATTTTGATGATATAAAAATAGATTTATGTAATATTCAACTTCAATATGAGAATAATAGAAAAATCTATTTAAGTCAAAAATTACAATTTCCTAATAAACGAGTTGATGACCCTAATGAAAGATTATACTATCGGATACGTGATATGTTCAATAATAAGATAGAGAGTGAATTTAATCGAGCTGCAATATATTATTTTATTAATAAAACTTCATACTCTGGTATGATTAGATTTAATTCACGAGGAGAATTTAATGTTCCTTATGGTCGATATGCAAATTTTAATACTTCACTTCTTGATATAAAGCATCATAAGTTATTATCAAAATCTCAAATTTATCATGGAAGCTATGAAAAAAGTTTTAATTTAGCTGGTCCTAAAGATTTTATTTTTTTAGATCCACCTTATGACACAGTATTTAGTGATTATGGTAATGAAGTTTTTACAGGAGATTTTGGTGAAATAGAACATAGAAAGTTAGCTTCTGATTTTAAAAATTTATCTGCACCTGCAATGATGATTATAAGTGAAACACCTTTGATTGTTGAGCTATATAGAGAATATATAAAAGGATCTTATCCTAAATCTTATTCTGTAAATATTCGTAATCGTTTTAAATCTAAAGCTAACCATTTAATTATAACAAATTATGGAGTGTAAATATGGCAAAGTTTGGAGAACGATTTTTATTAGGTTTTACAAGTCCAAGAAGTCCTCAACTAATTAGTGACTATATTAAGATTATAAAAAAATATAATCTAGCTGGTAAGAATTATAATAGTGATTTACAAGAATTATTTTATCATGTTTTATCCAGTGAAAAAGTAGCAGGTGTTGACGCTGGTAATGCAAAAAATAAAGCTTTGGCAGGACGTGATAAACTTACACGTATGCCACAAGCATTAGGCTTTTTAATTACTCAAAATAATAAGAAATTTCAAGTTACTGAAGCGGGATCTTTATTAGTGAATAAAGACCTTTTTAGTGACATAATGCTTCATCAGATATTAAAATATCAACTTCCATCTGTTTTACATAGAGAACAAGAAACCAATAAAGGCCGATTTAATATTAAACCTTTTTTGGAATTAATTCGGTTAATAAATGAGTTAAATTATTTGACTTATAATGAATTTCTTACATATGGAATGACTTTTATTGATTACCATGATTTTGAAAAAGTTGTGGAAGATATATTGAAGTATAGAAAACAGAGAGAATGTGTAAAAAAAAATGGGGAAAATATAAGGGTTTTTGATTATAATAATCTAAAAGTGGTTTTTGAAAGAATATATATAGATATTATTGACTCTGGTAAAATTAAAACTAGAGAGAGCAAAACTGATACTATAGAAAAATTTGTTAAAAAGAAATTAAATAACTTATCAGACTATGCTGATTCAATTTTCAGAGTACTTTTATCTACTGGATTGATTATAAATTCTAAGGGAAGGTCATTACAAATTAATCCAACTAGAAAAGATGAAGTTGATTATTTATTAAATAATGTTTCTAGAGAAATTATACCTCTAAATATTGATAGAGATGAATTTGATAAATACATTTCAAATCCTAGAATTCCAATATTATTAAATGATTCAATTGATAATCTTTTAAAATCAATTAAAGAATTAGGTGGAGATACAACAAACATTGATTTAGATATATACTCTTTGAAATCCTATTTGAATAATTTGCGTGAGAGAAATAAGAAAGCTGTTATCTCTAAACAAGTAAAAGCATTGAAAACAAAGGATAATGAAGTAGTAAATGATATTTTAGTAATGTTTGAACTTATTACCAATAAAGAGATTGAACCTGCGAGCATGAGACCAACATTTTTTGAATGGAATGTTTGGAGAGCGATGACTATGATTAATCATGGGAAAATTAAAGGGAATTTTCTTGTTGATGATATGGGAAATCCGATTTCAACAGCAGGTGGTGGACAAAGTGATATTATTGGAGACTACGGAGCTTTTAAAATTGGTGTAGAGGTCACACTTTCAACTGGTAATAAACAGTATGAAATGGAAAGTGAACCTGTTAGTCGTCATATAGGTGAACTACAAAAAAAAGGGCCAGCATTTGGAATCTTTATTGCTGAACAACTTCAAGATTCAGTTGTTAACTTTTTTTATACGACATCATTACTGAATAGTGCTATATATAATGGGAAAGTAGATGTTATACCAATAAATACTAAAATTTTTATTGAATTTTTTAAAAGAGCTGTTTGTAAGGATATTAAACCTAATGATTTATACAAGATACATGAATATTCCTTAACTAAAGCTAAAGAGATTTTTAGTGATGAAAAAACAGAACGCGATTGGCATAATTCTGTTATTGAATTTATGTTAAACACTGTTTCTTAAAATATCTATATAAAAAGGCCATTAATATAAAATATATTTAATGGCTTTTTTATGTTAATGATTATTGAAAGGAAGGAAAAGGATTATGATTTTACAGACCGGACAAAGAACAGATATTCCAGCCTTTTATGGACAGTGGTTTATCAATCGTATAAAAGCTGGTTTTGTAGATGTACGTAATCCTTTTCATCCTAATCAGATTACGCGGTATATGATTAATCATAACATCGTCGATGGTATCGCTTTTTGTACTAAAAATCCACTGCCATTTATACAGTATTTGCCGTATATTGCTGACTATCGTCAATATTGGCATATGACGATTACACCTTATGGTACTGATATTGAACCTTATGTGCCTCCATACGAACAGGTCATTAATGGATTTAAAACTATTAGTAATGGCCTAAATCCCCAATCAATGGTATGGCGCTATGATCCGATTCTTATCAATCACACGTATTCTGTCGATTTTCATTGTGAAAGCTTTTACAAGATGGCTAAATCATTAGAAGGGTATACAGATACAGTGGTAGCCAGTTATTTAGATATATACGATAAGGTATTAAGAAACTTTCCAGAAGGAAAACGACCACCAAAAGATATACAAATACGTTTGATGAAGAACTTGGTGGACATTGCTAATCAATTTGGGATGACCTTAAAAACATGTGGTGAAGGTGATATGTTCAAACATATTGGCGCTGATACGAGCGGCTGTTTAACCATAGATTGCTATGAACGGGCGTGGAATATAAAATTAAAGGTGCCTAAGAAAAGACCGGCAAGGCCTGAATGTAATTGTTATTTACATGGCGATATAGGGGCGTATGATACATGCAGTCATTTTTGCCGTTATTGTTATGCTAATATAAATCAGCATGCTGTACGCATCAATAGAAATAGCCATGATCCTCAATCCTCATTATTGATTGGATATATAAACCCTAATGATACTATAAAAATTAGTTGCGCATCTAAATATAGTATTCCCGTCCAAAACAGCCTTTTTGACCCATAGAATGTATTTTATTTATTAAAAGGAGGTGTCTTATGATTACCTATAAAAATCAAGTATCTGCAGAATCTGATTTACCCGTATTAGCAATTTGTTATGATTTCGATAAGACCTTGTCACCTGATGACATGCAAGCACAAGGCTTTATTCAATCCTTGAATGTAGACGTCAACGAATTTTGGAAAGAATCGAATACATTGGCTAAAGAACATGATATGGACAATAACTTAGCGTATATGTATATGATGGCTACAAAATCGTATGGTAAACAATTTCTTACGAAAGAGGTATTAGCCGATTATGGAAGTAAGGTGGCCTTATATAAAGGTGTAAGTACATGGTTTGAACGTATTCGACAGTACGGGTTAAAACAAGGTGTACAAATCGAACATTACATCATATCTTCTGGCTTAAAAGAGATGATTGAAGGCACTGAAATGGCGAAAAATGGGGCTTTTAAAAAAATCTATGCTAGCACATTTATGTTTGATGATAAAGGCGTGGCCGTTTGGCCTGCACAAGCCATCAATTACACAAATAAAACGCAGTTCTTATTCCGTATACAAAAGGGCGTGTTAGATATAAATGATCCTGGTGTAAACGATTATATCCGTCCTGAAGAACAACGTATACCGTTCCGCAACATGATTTATATAGGTGATAGTGATACAGATATCCCTTGCATGAGCCTTGTTAATGTCAATGGCGGTCATTCTATTGGTGTATATGATCCAGATAGCAAGAATAAGGATAAGGTTTATAAAATGATGCAACATCATCGCATTCGTTATTACGCACCAGCAGATTATACAGATGGTTCTGATTTAGATACTGTGGTTAAACAAATCATTCAGAAAACAGCGGCTTATGAAGCGTTAGAACAACAATATGTACGTAATAAGCATGAAGCAGAATCACATAGATAGGAGTTGCTATAATGAATACACAGGATATATCAAAGGAATGGATAGACACATTTAATCATCTAGGCAGTGAGGGGAAATTAAAAGCACCAGTTGATTATCATGCCATATTCGAAGCTGATGAACTATTTGGCAAAAAATTATATACATTGCAGATGGGACATATAACTTTTCCTACAGGTCATATTGTTGCTTGTGATCCTTTAACACACTTAGCTGCTGTTGATAATAAGACATATATACGTACTGTAGAACCAGGAACTTATCTGATAGAAACAAAAGTAGCTGAACTAGATACAGATTATTATCGTTATGTATTATCTAGGGTATTATTTAAGAATACAACACCTGTCCAATATGAGTTAGCCCTTAAAGGTCATGAGAATTTAAGCGAGTTAGAAGATGGTGAAAGTTATATTGGCTTCCCTGTAGACGCAGGATTAGCAACCATTGTAGATGAGGCCACTGTTCGTGCATATAAAGAATTTGATCGTCAGTGGTATGAACAACATCCTGAAGGCAATATTTATGATGATTACTTTGATGAGCTATTTAAATTAAATGCCATAGCGTATCCTAAATTTCAACGACCAGGTGGCGATTGGATTAACTTCAAAATACCAAACACCGATTTATATGTACCAATGATACAATCTGGCTTTGGTGATGGTTTATATCCTGTATATTGGGCTTTTGATGAATCCGGTGATATATGCCAAATCATTATTGAATTTATTAGCTGTAGCTCTAATGATTAGTAATAAAAATAGTATATAGATCTATGGATAGAAAAATAAGGCGCTTAGTAATGCTAGGCGCCTTTAGTGTATTAATTTTATATTTGATTATTAGATGCCAAAAATCCAGTTAATAACTACACGTAAACAACTGAGACCTACAACGATTTCTGCAAGAAAACGCAAGGAATGTTCCATGCCATTTCCTAGATTTTTTAAACTGCCAATTTTAGCTTTACTTACGATATCACACCAGCACATATAATTATCCTCCCTTGAGAGTAATATGAGAAATATACATAGTTTATATGACTATTTTACAACTGTATTCGATAAATTTCAATATAAAAAATAAAAATTATGATAAAATAATAATAATTATTATTGTGTTAAATGAAAGAGGGTATATTTTATGAGGAGAATTTTTGTTGCTTTAGCAATACTTCTTGCACTAGGCAATACGGCTGAAGCTAAAAATTATATTACGTTAGAATCACCATCAGGAAATACTATTGTTGATGAAACAGGCAAGTGGATTTTAGGTCCTTATAAAGATTTACATGTAAATTACATTATTGACTTTGGAGAAAGATATGCGTACGCTTCATTTTATGATAATAGTCAAAAACGCTATATTAATTTAAATACGATGGCTTATTTACCATCAGGATATGATTATGAGTTTTCTTATGAGTATGCAAAGGCTTTGACAAAGGATGGATTTAAGTTAGTAAAGTCTGATGGTACTTATGCTATAAATGATGTTGTTAGTGCTTATTATTATTGTTCGGATAATTTAATATTTGGTAAAAAGGGTGAGTTTTGGTATCTTTATAATATAAGTACAGGTTCATTAGTGATAGATAATCCTATTACAAGTACATGGGAAAATGTAAATACATATTATAATGGATCTGGAGGGGTTGTATTATTAAAAATAGAAACAGCAGACGGATATGTCAAATATGTAACTAATGATGGTATAGAAATAGATGAAGATACTGCGATTCATAATATAAATACATATAAATATAGACTCATGGATGGAACTGGTAATGGAGAAGGAAATGGTTATGGTTATAATGGAATTAGATATAGTCGAGAACCGTCTACTCAATTCATACCATTTTCCATTGTTGATAAAAAAGGGAAGACTTTATATGGTATTAGATTATCGAATGATAATGTATTAATTGCTCCTAAATACAATTATATAGAACCTTTAGGAGATGATTTTAAGTATTTTATTGCA
>OKWB01000213.1_pt1 | contig 12591 bp, 9 predicted proteins | sample 1607211 | NCBI WGS metagenome assembly OKWB01 (sample SAMN07501056, study PRJEB24779) | human gut metagenome
AAAGCTAGAAACTTTGGATTAGCACGAATTAGTTCAGAGAGCCAATTTGTTACGTTTGTTGATTCGGACGATTGGGTAAAGGAAAATTATTTGGAAGTACTGTTAGCTCAGCAAGAAAAATATAATGCTGATATTGTTATCAGTAATTACTATATCTACAGAGAAACAGAAGATATTTTTGGTTACTACATCACTGACAAAGATTTTGTTATCGAAGAAATCTCTGCTCAAACAGCTATTGATAGACAAGTGCATTGGCATTTAAATAGTTCAGTATTCATCGTTATTTGGGGGAAATTATATCGAAGAGAACTATTTGATACCATCACCTTCCCAATAGATAAAGTATTTGAAGATGAGTTGGTAAGTGTTTTACTTTTTATAAAAAGTAAAAAAACAATTTTAGTTAATGGAAGCTATTATGGCTATAGAATTCGTCCAAATAGCATTATGACATCGGCGTTTTCATCCAAAAGAGCAGAAGATCTTATTTATATTTTTGATAGTAAATTGTCGGAGATTATACTGTCAGGATTGGATTCAACTGCAACTGTAGAGAGATATTTTTGGTTAATGCGTGACTATAAACAGCGCTTAGAACAAGAAAATTTACAGAAAACAATAATATATAAAGTGATATCAAATCGGTTATCAAGGTAACAGTAAATACCATTTTATTTGTCATAATCTTGCAAAGAGAGTTGAAAAGAACTAATAGTTATGAGAGTTATTAAAGTAAAAACAATTTCGGAAACTTTAGATTATATTTCTAAACATACTGCTTCGGTAGCGCGTTTTGGTGATGGAGAAATTGATATTATTGCGGGGAATTCTATTCCTTACCAGGTTTATGATTCTGAACTTGCTAAGCGATTAAAACGTTTATTAAATCGACAAAGTAATGAGAAGCTAGTTATCTGTGTAAGTGATGTTTTTGATAATTTAGGTAGATACAACGATTTTTCACAACAATTTTGGAGGGGGCATCTATATCAGTATAATGATTTGTACCAAAAAAATTGTCAGGCTGAATGGTATGGTTCAACTTTTATTTCTAGACCCTATATGGATTTACTAGATAAGAGTTTGTCAGTAACGTACTTTGAACAGCTAAAAGCATTATGGAAAAATAAAGATATTTTAATTGTCGAGGGTGAGACTTCTCGTTCAGGCGTTGGCAATGACTTATTTAATGATGCCAATACTATTTCGCGTATCATTTGTCCTTCGAAAGATGCATTTTCATCTTTTTATGAAATCAAGGAAACTATACTTGAACATAGTAGAGGTAAGCTAATTTTACTTATGCTTGGTCCAACTGCAAAGCTATTAGCTGAAGATTTATCGCAGCTAGGACATCAAGCTATTGATTTAGGTCATATCGATTCAGAATATGAGTGGTTTAAGATGGGAGCAGTTTCTAAGGTGAAACTTTCTCATAAACATACGGCAGAACATAATTTTGACGAAGATATTACTTTAATAGAAGACAATAGTTACGAAAATCAAATTGTATCAAAAATTGGTACATCAGATAGACAGTACGCTTTGACAGTGACATTAACAGATGATATATGGGAGCTAGAACATTTATTACAAAGATGTCCTAATACTGATTTTCATATTGCTGCCCCAGTTTATTGTTCGGATAGACTTAAGCAGTTAGTAGGTTATCCAAATTATTACCTACATGAAGCTATTACTGAAGAGCAATTCGAAGTACTCCTATTAAATAGCGATATATATTTAGATATTAATCATGGTGAAGAAGTTTGGAATGTTGTTGATAGATGTATAACTGAGGGTAAAACTATATATGGAATCAGACGGGCAAGAAAAGATAATCAATATATTTCTTTTGAGCGAACCATGGATGATTTTGAATATTTGTGTGACACTATTAAACAAAATAGATAGTCAAGAAGAGTAATGGTTACTTGAATATTGAAATCAATTTTCTTGATTTTAAAATTAACGAAGTTGACGATATAAAGTTACTTATCTTGAAGAGAACAAATTGATAGAGAAAGAGAAATTCCATTGAAATTACTATATATTTTTGAAAAAAATATTATTCTTCGTAAAATATTGATAACATTTTCATTAATAATCATTTTTTTACTTGGTCGCTATGTTCCAATACCTGGTGTCTTGATTTCTGCTTATAAGGGACAAGACAATAACTTTGCGACGCTTTATTCAACAGTAACTGGTGGTAATTTGTCTCAGGTTGGGGTCTTTTCATTGGGTATTGGTCCTATGATGACCACAATGATTTTACTAAGACTATTTACGATTGGTAAATACTCTAGTGGAGTATCTCAAAAAGTTCAACAGTTTCGCCAAAATGTGGTGATGCTTGTCATAGCAATTATTCAAGGGCTAGCCATAGCCATATCTTTTCAATATCATAATGGTTTTTCTCTGACCAAATTATTACTCGCGACAATGATACTTGTGACTGGTGCATATATTATTTCCTGGATTGGTAATCTAAATGCGGAATACGGGTTTGGTGGAATGACTATTTTAGTGGTGGTAGGTATGCTTGTTGGGCAATTTAATAATATTCCTCTTATTTTTGAATTATTCCAAGATGGTTATCAACTTGCTATCATCTTATTTCTTTTGTGGACACTAGTAGCAATGTACTTAATGATAACTTTTGAACGTTCAGAATATCGTATACCAGTAATGCGTACTTCAATCCATAATCGTCTCGTTGATGATGCCTACATGCCAATAAAAGTAAATGCTTCGGGGGGGATGGCATTTATGTATGTTTATACCTTACTAATGTTCCCCCAGTATATTATTATTTTACTAAGAAGTATTTTCCCAACTAATCCAGATATCACATCATACAATGACTATTTTAGTTTATCTTCTATTCAGGGAGTGGTTATTTATATGATTTTAATGCTTGTTTTATCAGTTGCATTTACTTTTGTGAATATCGATCCGACTAAAATTTCTGAGGCAATGCGAGAAAGTGGTGATTTTATTCCTAATTATAGACCTGGTAAAGAAACACAAAGTTATTTATCGAAAATCTGTTATTTATTTGGAACTTTTAGTGGTTTTTTCATGGCTTTCTTAGGAGGGGTACCATTATTATTTGCTCTTGGAAATGATAATCTTAGGACAGTTTCATCTATGACAGGGATTTTTATGATGATCACAGGGATGTCATTTATGATATTGGATGAATTCCAAGTTATTCGTATTCGTAAACAATACACTTCTGTATTTGAAAATGAGGAGAATTAATGTTTCATTTTATTCCATCTTGGTATAATGAAAATCGTACCTGGTATGATAATAATTACTTGTGGTATTTCAAGCCGACTAATGTCGGTTTTGATGATACTATCAACCAAATGAAGATGTTTGATTATGCTGGAAAAGAGAGTAGATTAGTTGTCTTAAACTATATGCCCAATTTACGTTATTATTTACATCGCTATGACTTGTTAGAATCAGGTTATTATTCAGTTTTTGATGATATTCAAGAAATCGGGAATGTAAGACAGCAAATGATTGACTTCCGACAACTCAATTGGCCTGAAGGGGTGGACTTTACCTATACTCCGTTTATAGTTTTGGTAAAAAAGTCAGGAGATTTAATTGCTAAGGTTCAATTTGGTGAAGAAGGAAATTTAACGCATATTGATTATTTTGCAAATGAACAAATAGCTAAGAAATACCTCTTTGATGATAGAGGATTTCTATCTAGTATTCTCTATTATGATAATGGTGGTGAAGCCTATCAAGATTATTTAGCATCATCAGGGGAAAGGATTATGAGAGAATACCTAAGAGAAGGTGACCACCATGTTGAAATTAATCCTAAGAAAGCTATTCATTTTTTAAAGTTATCTTACTCCGACATTGAAGAGTTGATTAGAGAGAAATATCTGACCTATCTCCATAAAGAAGTTAGTAAATCAGATACTATCATTGCTAGCTTTAATCAAGTTCATAACGCATTTATTGTTGGGAACACTAGTAAAGGAAATTTAATATTATCTGTTTTTTCAGAGAGGAATAATGCTCACAATGTATTGGAGGATTACTCTTCCTTATCTCGAGCAGACGCTATTATTTGTGATAGACTAGATATTGCTGCACAATTGAAAGAAAAAATAGATAAACCAGTTGTTCATGTTTCTCCCTTTGATACGCGTTTAGCTTTGGGAAAAAGTAATCAAGTTAGAGATTTAGAAATATATTTTGTCATAGATAGACTTTCCCATAAAGAATTGCAAAAGTCTTTAACGTCCTTATATAAGGTTATGCTCAAAAATAATGATATAAAAGTAACATTTGTCAGCTACGAACGAGAATTTGAAAGTCGGCAATTGACGTATGACTACCTTAAAGAAGCAACAAAAGTTTTTGATCAGAAATTCTTTAGTTTATCAGACGATGATGCCAATCAAGTTCTTATGCAATCTGATGAAGTAGAAAAGGAAAAAACACGCCTTTCTTTTACCCATCCTTTGTCAGAAACAGATATCATAAACCGGTTAGAGTATGTCCGTTTGATTATTGATATCTCGAAAATACCAGACTTATACACACAAATTGCAGGGATAAGTTCAGGTATCCCTCAGATAAATACAATATTAACAGAATTTGTTGAACACAGGAAAAACGGTTACGTTATTGAAGAGATCCAAGAATTGGAAAAGGCAATTCCTTATTATTGTGAACAATTAACTAATTGGAACCGTTCTTTAATTTATTCTGTTGATAAAATCAATGACTATACAGGTGGTCAATTGGTAGAAAGAATTATAAATAGTTATTAAATAAATATGTCAAAAATAAAACTTACAATTCTTCAAGTTGGTGAAGAGAACTGGGCAACTAAAGAGAATATCCCTAATGATATGGAATGGCTCTTTATTAAACCAGATCAAATTTCTGACTTTGTAACTACAGAAAATAATTATCTTACATCGTCAAAGTTATTACAAAAACTACCTCGAAAAATATCTGCTCTTTTGTTGACAGAGCAAACTTATGGACCAGAGTTATCTAGTTTATCGTCATTCTTTGAGGTTTATGAAGTATTTTATCCTAAAGATAAACATGCTACGGGGATAACAGAAGAGTTTTTACGCTCGAAAATGGCCCAACGATATGATAGTAGCTCTCCAGCTCAGCTAATTCGTCAATTTTATAAAGGGCTTTTTATAGGACAATACGGAGAGAAACTTCAAGTTTCACAAATACAAATTAGAAATGATTTTGAAGGTGTAGTAAACTATCAGGGAAATAACTATCTTGAATTAGAAGGGCAATTTGGTGAGGACTATAGTTTTTTACTTAATTTTGCTTACAATATTCCATTTTCATCGGATTTTTATAATGAGTTATTTTTAGAACACATTATAGAGGGTGATATAGATATTCGATTGGTTATCTCGTTGATTGTTGATGGTTCTGTTGATGATATTGCTAAAGAGTGGTACTTTGAGAAGGAAGACCTAAATCAACTTATTTCTTTAGAGTCCGATATTAGTGGTAGCCTTGCAGTTAAACTTTTTGCTAAGGGAAAGGGTATCATTAAGTTAGGTCCATTGCACCGTCGTAATGGTAGAGGAGGATTGGGCACATTTCTACTAGGAGGAGAACGTCACATAGATGCTATAGGTCATGAATTTATGACTTATTTTGATCCAGTAGATTTCAAACCACCTCTAACTGTTTATTTTTCGGGATTTCGTTCAGCTGAAGGCTTTGAGGGATTCTGGATGATGAAGAGTATGAAGACTCCATTCATGTTAATTTGTGATCCACGATTACAAGGTGGTGCCTTTTATATAGGAAGCAAAGAATATGAACAAAAAATAGTTGATGCTATTCAAGAAAAACTGGCCTTTTTAAATTTTAGTTCTGATCAGTTAATTTTATCCGGACTTTCAATGGGGACTTATGGTGCTACTTACCATGGTGCTAAGCTAAATCCTCATGCTATTATTATTGGTAAACCAATATTTAATTTAGGAACAGTTGCTCAACGTGAAAGATTAGAGAGACCAGATGGATTTGCTACTTCATTAGATATTCAACTACTCAATCAAGGTGACTTGACCAGTTCCTCTTCTGAGAAGTTAAATAACCTTTTTTGGAAATCTATAGAAGAAGGAGATTTTTCAAATACGACTTTTGCCTTAGCCTATATGAAAAACGATGACTATGATGCGACTGCCTTTTCTGATTTATTGCAATATTTTAGAGGAAAGAAGCATAAGATATTAGGCAGAGGTTGGGATGGCCGACATGGTGATTGTTCTGCAGAAGTTGGTGCATGGTTTACAAGTCAGTATAGGCGAATGCTATCTAATGATTTTGGAAGGAAAGAAGAATGAGTACGATAAGCTATATTTATTGGGATGATTTTTCAAGGTTTTCTTATAATTTTGGAACAAAATTACAATTTTTGGGAAAATCAGTATGCTTTGAAAATCCATTAGCTCCTTCTAGCACAAACTTGTATACATGGAGCTCCCAGACTAATTATCAGTCAAAAAGAATTTCTCCTAACTTACCTTTATTAAGAAAGGGAACTCGTTATAGCTTGTCATTAAATGCAGAACTCGATTTAGTTGGCTCTCTTTTTGTTCGCATTGAATTTTACAATCGCTTTAATGAGTCTATTGGTTTTGAACTGTTAAAAAAAGATAGTATTATTTTTATCTATCCTAAAGAGGCTTATACCTATACCATTAGCTTGATTAATGCAGGTTGTAGCGATTTTACTTTTCATTATTTGAAACTTGAGGAAGTTACAGATAGCGTTATTCAGGAGAAAAATCTATCGACAGAGTTTACTATTGAAGAACATCAAGACGTTTTTAATCTTCTTTTGGTCGAGAAAAAAGATAGTGTGTATATTAATAAAATAGAAAGCATTTCTCAATTGCAACAGAAAGTCGAGCTGGTCAGCAATCCCTCATTAAATTCTGATAGTTTGATATTACCTGAGTTGGAAAAGGGGTTAGAAGATGCATTAAAAGTTTTTCCTAACATTAAGATTAATGTCATTGCATATGGAACACAAGGTAATTTTGCTGCTTTATATTATGCTAAAAAATTTCCCAGAATAACTGCCTATATTAATGATTGTTTTGCTCCTTTCGGAATTTTACTTAAATCCTTACCACACTTGACTGCCAAACAACAAATATTTCTTAGAGAAGTCTGGGATACGAGAGAGACGTCTCCAAATGTAAAGCACTATGGATTGGTTTCAGAAAATTCCTCTTTAAATTTAGTATCAATGATCTTATCTGGTAATGAACATCTACCTTACCTCACACTTTTAAAAAAGCAGGACGACAATTATGACAGCCTTTAATAGTTTATTTTCGTTAGATAAGAAACGTTTAAAAAAACTTCAGCGTACTTTAAATACTATCAATAGTTTAAAGGACCAAATGGCAACACTATCAAATGAGGAGTTGCAAGCTAAGACAACTGAATTTAGAAAACGTTTAGTTAATGGGGAAACACTAGATGATATTTGCGCTGAAGCTTTTGCTGTTGTTAGGGAAGCTGATAAGCGCGTATTAGGTCTATTTCCGTATGATGTACAGGTAATCGGTGGTCTTGTTCTGCACCAAGGAAATACTGCTGAGATGAAAACTGGTGAAGGAAAAACATTAACTGCCACTATGCCTTTGTATCTCAATGCTTTAGAAGGGAAGGGGGCAATGTTGCTGACTAATAATTCCTACCTTGCTATTCGAGATGCGGAAGAAATGGGAAAAGTATATCGTTTTTTAGGATTGAGTGTCGGTGTGGGAGTTTCTGATAATGAGGAAGAGGATAGAGATGCTGCGACTAAGCGAGCTGTTTATAGTTCGGATATTGTCTATAGTACAAGTAGTGCACTAGGCTTTGATTATTTAATTGATAACCTAGCTTCATCTAAATCTCAAAAATATATGCCCAAGTTACATTATGCTATTGTAGATGAAGCTGACGCAGTTCTTTTAGATATGGCCCAGACTCCTTTGGTTATTTCAGGTTCACCCCGAGTACAATCTAATCTCTATAAAATAGCAGATGAATTAATTCTTAGTTTTGAAGAACAAGTTGATTATTATTTTGACAAAGAGCGTCAGGAAGTGTGGATAAAAAACCAGGGTGTTCGTGAAGCTGAGAGATATTTTAGAATCCCTCATTTTTATAAACAGTCTAATCGAGAACTTGTGCGACATTTGAACTTATCTTTAAAAGCACATAAATTATTTGAACGAGGAAAAGATTATGTGGTTGACGATGGTGAAATCAAGTTGTTAGATGCGACTAATGGCCGTGTTTTAGAAGGTACTAAACTTCAAGGAGGTGTTCATCAAGCTATTGAGCAAAAAGAGCATCTTAATGTCACACCAGAGTCTCGAGCAATGGCTTCCATTACCTATCAAAATCTTTTTAGAATGTTTACTAAGTTAGCTGGAATGACAGGAACTGGAAAAACTGCTGAAAAAGAGTTTATTGAGGTCTATGATATGGAAGTGGTTAGAATTCCAACTAATTCTCCTGTTAGACGAATTGACTATCCTGATAAGATTTATACAACCTTACCAGAGAAAATCTATGCAACGATTGAATTTGTTAAACAGGTTCATGATACAGGACAACCAATCCTACTAGTTGCCGGTTCTGTGAGAATGTCAGAGCTATTCTCAGAATTATTATTACTAAGTGGTATCCCTCATAGCCTGTTAAATGCTCAAAGTGCGGTTAAGGAAGCGCAGATGATTGCAGAAGCAGGGCAAAAAGGAGCGGTCACTGTTGCAACGAATATGGCTGGTCGTGGTACAGATATTAAGTTAGGTAAGGGAGTATCAGAATTAGGTGGTCTTGCGGTTATTGGAACGGAGAGAATGAAGAGTCAAAGAATGGACTTACAATTAAGGGGACGTTCGGGTCGACAAGGGGATATTGGTTTTAGTCAATTTTTTGTATCATTTGAAGATGATCTAATGATAGAATCAGGTCCTAAATGGGCGCAAGCTTACTTTAGGAAAAATCGTGACAAAGTTAATCCAGAAAAACCTAAAGCCTTAGGTCAGAGAAGATTCCAGAAGTTATTCCAGCAAACTCAGGAAGCTAGTGACGGTAAGGGAGAGTCTGCACGTAGTCAAACGATAGAGTTTGATTCGAGTGTACAGCTTCAGCGAGAGTATGTTTATCGTGAGAGAAATGCTTTGATCAATGGAGAAAGTGGACATTTTAGTCCAAGACAGATTATTGATACAGTGATTTCTTCCTTCATTGCTTATTTAGATGGTGAAGTAGAAAAAGAAGAACTCATTTTTGAAGTAAATCGTTTTATATTTGATAATATGTCTTACAATCTTCAAGGGATTTCTAAAGAGATGTCACTTGAAGAAATTAAAAACTATTTATTCAAAATAGCCGATGAGATTCTTCGAGAAAAGCATAATTTGCTTGGTGATAGTTTTGGTGACTTTGAACGTACTGCTGCTTTAAAAGCGATTGATGAAGCTTGGATTGAAGAAGTAGATTATCTACAACAATTACGTACTGTGGCAACAGCTCGTCAAACGGCACAGCGTAACCCGGTTTTCGAATATCATAAAGAAGCATATAAATCCTACAATATCATGAAAAAAGAAATTCGTGAACAAACTTTTAGAAATCTACTTTTGAGTGAAGTATCCTTCAATGAGAATGGAGATCTTCAAATTTATTTTATATAAGAGATGAAAGATAATGACAGTTTATAATATAAACCATGGAATTGGTTGGGCAAGTAGCGGTGTTGAGTACGCTCAAGCATACCGAGGTTCTGTTTTGAGAAAACTTGGAATTGATGCTAAGTTTATTTTTACAGATTTTTTTTTCAGCTGATAATATTATTAGCCTCACGCGAAATATAGGTTTTCAGGATAAAGAAATTATTTGGTTATATAATTTCTTTTCAGATATTGAGCTTGCACCGACAACTTTTAGTATAGAAGATTTGCAAAAACAATATCTTGGAAAACTTGTTCGAAAAGAAGATAGAGGTCGGGTAATCAAGTTTTTCTACGAAGATGAAAATATCTATTTAACAGTTTACCTTGATAACTTTAACAAGGATAAAGTGCATCGTGTAGAAATCGTTTCAAATAACAACCTTATCAGAAAAGATTATTATAGTTATACACGTACTTTCTCAGAGTATTACTATCCTAAAGATGGTGTAGCTCACCTTTATCAACGTAGATTCTACAATGAAGATGAAAGTACAGCCTTTTTGGAGATGGTAGAAAATAGCTCAAGTCGTTTTATTATCAATGGCAGACTTTTACCATCCAAAGTAGCTTTTTTTGATTATTTTTTGGAATCAATGACTTTCACTTCAAAAGATATTATTCTTTTGGATAGAGGAACTGATACCGCTCAGAGTCTTTTGCGCCATGGTAAACCCGCTAAGCTAGGGACTGTTGTTCATGCGGAACATTTTAGTGAGAATGCTGTGACTGCTGACACTATTTTATGGAATAACTATTACGATTATCAGTTTACTAACGCTAATAGATTTGATTTTTTTATTACCTCCACTGATAAACAAACAGAACTTTTGGAACAACAATTTAAACAATTTACAAATCATAATCCTAGAATTATAACTATCCCGGTAGGCTCAATTGACAATCTTAAAATGCCAATGGATAATCGCCGTCCGTACTCTATTTTGACAGCTTCACGTCTAGCTAGTGAAAAACATGTAGATTGGTTAGTACGTGCAGTTATTAGGATAAGAGAAATTCTTCCTGAAGTGACATTTGATATCTATGGATCAGGTGGAGAAGAAGAAAAAATTAGAAATATTATAAATGCAGCCAATACAACGGAATACATTCGATTGATGGGACATAGAAATCTCTCGAATGTTTATCAAAATTATGAGTTATATTTGACAGCTTCTAAAAGTGAGGGGTTTGGCTTAACTTTACTTGAAGCTATTGGCGCAGGACTTCCTTTGATTGGGTTTGATGTTCGTTATGGTAATCAAACTTTTATCAAAGACGGAGAAAATGGTTATCTAATTCCTCGATTTGATATGGATGATGAGGAAGCTATTGTAGAAGCTTTTAAAGAGAAAGTGTTACAATTATTCCAACAGGATCAAAAGGCTTTACGAGAAGCTTCTTACGCCATTGCCGAAGGATTCTTAACAAGTGAAGTAGAAGGAAAATGGTATAACTTAGTTAAGGAGTTGGTACAAGATGATTAACTTATTTGATAGTTACACTCAATCAAGTTGGGATTTACATTTTTCCTTGATAAAATCAGGTTATATTAACCCTACTATAGCTTTGAATGATGATGGTTTTTTACCAGACGACGTAACATCACCCTATTTATATTACACTGGTTTTGCAAAGATAGGTGCTGGCCGCCCACTTTACTACAATGAACTTAGAGTTCCTGATACATGGGAAATTATTGGTTTTAGTAGTGGTGCTGATATTGTTGACTTAGGTGTCAAAAAGGGCAGAATTATTTATGCAAACCCAAATCATAGGCGTCTAATAAAAGAGGTAGACTGGTTTGATGAGCAAGGTAGAGTCATTTTAAAAGATCGCTTTAATAAGTTTGGGTTCTGTTTTGCACAAACCTTTTATAACGTGGATGGTCAAGCGATTCAGACGTCATATTATAATAAGGATGGGCAAGAGGTTATATCAGAGAACCATATGACAGGGGATTATATTTTAAATGATAATAATCAGTTTAAGGTTTTTAAATCTAAAGTTGAATTTGTCATAAATTATCTTCAAGAAGCAAAATTTAACTTAGATAGGATCTTCTATAATTCTCTGTCAACACCATTTTTAGTAAGCTTTTACCTTAATCGTCTAGAGAGTAAAGATGTTCTCTTTTGGCAGGAGCCTCTCGTAGATGATATTCCAGGAAATATGCGCTTATTATTGAACAATCCTTCCCCAAACACTAAAATTGTAATTCAAAGTTATGAAGCTTATGCTAATGCTATGAGGTTATTAACTGACGAAGAACAAAAACAAGTTAGCTTTTTAGGATTTATGTATCCTCTTAAAGAGACAGAAAAATTACATAACCAAGCTCTTATTTTGACGAATTCTGATCAAATCGAAGCATTAGAAAGTTTAGTGACTTCTCTTCCTAATTTGACTTTTAACATAGGTGCTTTGACCGAGATGTCTAGTGAACTCATGAATTTTGGCAAATATGATAATGTTGTACTCTACCCAAATATCACAACAAATCAAATACAATATTTATCAAATATTTGTGCTTTTTATCTTGATATTAATCATCATAATGAGATATTATCAGCAGTTCGCTCTGCTTTTGAACATCAACAGTTAATTTTTGCTTTCGAAGAGACTAGTCATCAAATTCGTTTTGTATCACCTAAAAATATTTTTCCAAAAAAAGATATTTTTACATTTATTTCGCACTTGCAGCCACTAATTGGCAATAAATGTAATATAGAAAAAGCATTAAAACAGCAGCTTGAAGATTGTCATGTTTCAAGCTCTACTCAGTATCAATCTGTAATTAATTAAGGGGAAA
>OKWB01000217.1_pt1 | contig 12455 bp, 10 predicted proteins | sample 1607211 | NCBI WGS metagenome assembly OKWB01 (sample SAMN07501056, study PRJEB24779) | human gut metagenome
CGTCAATATGTTTTTTAATACCTTTTTTATGTTAAAATCACTCTTTTCAATAAAGACAAAATGCTTGAAAAAGTGCTTAAAATAAAGGATTTTTACCCTTTGCTTCGTTGTAGCAACGCTACGCACTCCACATGGCTGGTATTATCAGCCATTGGGTAATCAGCCTCTTTGAAGTTAGCTTCATCCACAATTGTCGTTTTTCCTGAATTTTGAACGACCACAACATAAGTCTTAGGATCAAGTACGTAAGCATTCGGCGCTTTCGTTTCTTTAAGGTCATAAAATCCAGGTTTAAGGTTGTCAAAGGTAAGAGTTGTCCGACCGACTGTCGTCTCTTTGCTGACAGGAATGAAATCTCCTTGTACTTGATGATCTGCCGCTACTGTTGTGCGTTTAGACAAGGTGAAGGTCGCACCTACTAAGCCTTCTTTAGCTTCGTCAATCTTGTTAATGCTGAACTTCCTGCTCTTTTTATCCGTAACCGTCAAAATCGATTCCGGAATTTGTGACTTAATCGTTGTCCCAATAGCTTGAATCTGAGTGGTGTAGTTTGCATTAATAGGTGGTGTAAATAAAGTGCTGGAGTTGTTAGACCAAGCTACCTTAATATTATCTGCTGGAAAAAAGGCGCCAAAAGAGGATGATAGAACTTTTGGATCTAAATATCTCGATCTATCACTATATGGATCGCGCGCCACTAAAAGATAAGGAATAACTCCTAATGGCTTCATGATATCAAAGCTAGACTGACTTTGAGGTATAAAAGTTTTCTCAGATGAGCTCCGCTATTATAACGACCTTTATCAGCTCATACTCTTTCATTTCTAAGAAAAGCGAACAACTGAATTCTTTAGCTTCATAGATGATAACGTAACAACTGGCAATTCTGCTTTTAAAATGGTCTTTAGGACCTTCATGAAGTACAAAACTTACATCACAAACGCCCTCAGCTATCCCTTTCCAATGCCAAATTAGAAGCGACCAACAAGCTTATCAAAGACATCAAGCGACAAGCCTTTGGCTTTCGCAACTTTAAAAATTTTAAAAGCAAAATTCTCATCGCTTTGAACATCCAAAAAGAGAGAGAACCAAGCTGATTCTCTCTCGTTGTTAATGATAAGTCACCCATTACAGTTGACAAAGAGCCCATATAAGGTGTACAGGTCAGAAGGGTAACATAATCTTTATCCTCTTCAATGCTCACGGCATCCAATTGGCTAGGTTCAATCACCATGATACGATCCACTTGATAAGCCAAGGTTTCTTTCAGATTGGTAACATAAAAATAATCACCTTTTTTCATCTTATCCAAATCCGCAAACAACCGAGCAGCTGACATACCTCTTTGACCGCTCAAGACCGCATGTGTAGAAGCCCCTCCAATCGGCAAACTTATCCCTTCTAGATGACCAACTCCCCGTTGCAGATTGTCCTCTTCTGAACCAGCGTAGATTGGTAAATCCTGATTGATTTTTGGAATCATCACATGGTCAACCTGCTCTCTGACTTCTAACATCCTAGCGTATTCAGTCCACCCTGCCTTTTTTGCTCCTCAGAATAAGAATCTCTCAGCACAGATTGAGTCGACTGACTACTTGTTCCAGAAATACTAGCATTGTAGGCTTTAGCCAGACCTAACCGTCGTTGAATCTCCGTACGGTCAATGGTTGTAACTGTTCTTTTAAAGGCATTAATATTGGCATGAGAAGCTTGATAATAACTAATCTGACTGACAATAGGGAAAGGCCAAAACTAGTCATTTTCTATTATTTAATAATTTCAACGACACCTTACAATTGTTTACGACGGAAAGAACAAATGGTAAGTATCATAAAAGTAGAACCAACTAATATATAGACAATTGTACCAATTCCCCCTGTTTTAGGAAAAACACCTGGTGGGCGTTTGGGAGTGTTGGTAATAAGATGTTTACCATTTCCTTCAAGATACCCGATTTGATTTTTATTAGCATTTGGATCTGCTTTCAGGTTCGTAACTTCTCCATTTTGAATTGTAAATGTCACAACAGGTTTCGTTTTAACCTCTATATAGCCATCTGGACTTGAAATTTCATATAATTTATAGTTACCATCTTGAAGTGCTTTAAAATAAATTTTACCATCATTCTTTGTTGTAACATCACTTCCCTCTGGAACAAATTGCTTATACCCAGAAAAATCTTTTTCTATCTGAAGTTGAAACTTAGCTCCCAAAAGCGATTCTGAATGTTTGTCTTTATTAACTTTAATAAATTCAACCTCACCCATTTTCTTCTGATTACTGATGGTTAGTACCGGAAACTCACGAACATCACGAATTTTGGGAATTGGGAAATCACGAATAGTATTTGGTTCTTTTTCACTCTTCGGACTTAGCGTTGTACGATTATTTGTATTGTAAAATTTGTTACTTATATAGTTATCTTTTAAACGTACATCATAGGTAAGAACTACTTTTTGTCCACTTCCTAAGTTCAAATGATTGATTTTGATGGTTTGAGATGTCTTATCATAAGTCACTGTAACATCTTTTAAAATTCCCCCATCACTGTTTGGTCCACCAAGAGCCACACCATTTTTTAATTGACTGCCATCATTTCCAACCAAAACGTAATCATCATGTGTAAAACTTTGACCATTTTTTAATTGGAATTCAATCATCTCTCCCATAGGATCAGTCACATTTCCATCAACAATAGAATGTTTTTCCTCAACAATTGTTTTAAAGTATTTATTTAGCTCATCATAAATTTTATTTGTATCATCAACATTAGTATAATTTTCTGTTTTACTTGATATTGATTGCATAAATTTCTCAGCTTCAAGAGGAGTTGCACCAGGATCTCCGTTTACACCAATCCCAACAGTAAAAATGTCATAACCTTTAGGTCTTATATTTCCATTAAAGTATAATGTTGTTGGCTCACCATGAGTTTTGATTTGTTTCGTTGCAGAAACTTTCTTTGTCTTAGGATCAAATGGATAGACCCAGTTGTAATCTCTCCAATAGAGATAAATATATCCACTATTAATTGCATATCCCTCATTACTCATTACAGAGAGTTGATTTTGCGGTACTCGATAAGCTGCTTGTGTCGTTCCTCCAGTAACAGGAACTTTTCTATCCGAAAACAGTTTAAAACTCTCTCCATCTCCTTTTACTATTTGATAATCATCACCATTGATTATAAAATCCTCTTGGAGAATACCACTTCTATCTGGTATTTTATTTAAAAAAGAATTAAACTGGTTTTGGTAAGATGTTGATATATAAGGATTAAAATTTATGGCATAAGACATCGTAGGGACACCATCAGTTACGTGAAAAATAAGTTTTTTTCTAGCATTAGAACTTTGTGTCTCTAAAATTTCATTTGCTTTCATTAGAGCTTTTTGAGTAAATGTCGCACCAAATTGATAGAGCGTGCGATCCCCATTTATATGCTCCGCTTCCTTTGGAATTCTTGACTTTAGAATATTAACTTCGTTAGCATCATTTGTTAAATTTAAATAACTGTAATTATGTGTAGTTGCTGTAAAAGTAGTTTTATGATAATCCCATGATACACTATCATTCAGCGCTTTACCATTTTGATCGGCAACTCCCTTTGATACGGTCGCTTCAGTACCATCAAAAATGGTTGAGGCATATGTCACAAGAGCTACTCTATTGTCTTTATTTGATGTAATTTTATCAATCAGCTTTTCAACTGCTTCCCCAGCTTTTAATGCTCTTTGAGAATTATTGGCTCTTTCATTATTCATACTATTTGAATTATCTAATAGCACAACGACATCTAGTGGTTGATTAAGTTCTTTCGTTTCAACAGTGGTTTTACCCTCAACAGTTAATTCAATTTTATATTTATTCTTATCGAGATCATTGACCCCTGTAATTTTTTTTGATAACCAACCTTCAGCAATCTCTCTTCGACCATCTTTTCCATTTATTGGATTCAATGCTTTGTATTGTTCACCAACTTTGGAACCCTCTACATTAACTAATGGGTAATTTTCTTTTGTATCCTCATAAATAGCTGATTTTGGATATTGGGCATTCAAAACTTCTTTTCGTTTCTCTGCTTTATCTGCATCCATACCCTCGATTATTGTTGCTCCGTTATCTGCAACTTTAACTTTCCAGGTTTTATCAGTTTTTTTATAACCAATTGGTGCTGTTTCTTCTCTTAATGTGTAGTCTCCAGGTTTTATGTTTTCAAAGGTTGCTTCTCCAGAACCCTCTACCGTTTCGTGACTTGTTTCTGACTTATCATTGTCATTTTTTAACACAAAAGTCGCTTTGCCTAATGGTGTAGCATTGTCTCCCGTTTTTTTAACAATTACTTTTCCAAGTGCTTGATTGGTATCTTGGGTTTCACCTTGTACCAATATACCAAATGGAATTTGGGACAGGATTAGTAAAGTAACTGATAACCCTCTCCATATTTTTTGTCTCTTTTTCATTTTTCTCCCTTCTAGATAACCATTATTCACAATCATCATTAGTCACCTATTTGATAAGTAAGTAAGCCATTCACAACATCGTTATTGACGATGTTGCATCCATCTTCTCATCATTATCACGATGAAGAGTCCAATTAATAATACTAGTAGTATCTTCAACACTAGTGACAAACGATAATCTTGTACGGTTTGTTCTTTGTGCTTTTCCGCCTCGGTAGAATCATAAGGAATACGCTCTCCTTTTACCAAGAGACGATGACTATTGATCATGTAAGGTGTGCAAGTCAGCAAGGTTATATAATCCTTACCATTGACAATCTTAACCTCACTTAAAGCTGTTGGATCCACAACTTTGATAGACACGACTTTGTAGGCAAGTGTTTCCTTGATGTTCGTCACATAGAAAATCTGGCCTTTTTTAACTTTATTTAAGTCGGTAAATAGCCTAGCTGTTGGCAAGCCACGGTGGGCAGTTAGTACTGAATGGGTTGACAAACCTCCCACTGGAAGACTGGTTCCCTCCAAATGCCCACTACCTTTCTGAAGCACAGTTTCGGATGTTCCAGCATAAATTGGAATATCAACCCCAATACTTGGGATTGCCACATGACCTATTTGCTCATGAACTTCAAGCATACGAGCATACTCTCTCAAACCTTCTTTTTGCTTACTGGTAAAAGGGTCTATAAGCAAGGGATTCCTTGATAACGTCTCATTGTAAGCATTAGCTAAAGCGATGCGTCGTTCAACCGTATTAGTATCAATCTTAGCGACTTCCCGCTTAAATTGATTAATATTTTGATGCGAAGCAAGGTAGTAACTTACCTGGCTCACAATCGGAAATAAGAGAATCAGACTTCCCATCACAAAAATGAGGGTTCTGATTTTATTATTTCGAATTATTGTGACTATTTTGACTAGCCGCTTTTTCATTCTTTCTCCGCTTTTTCTGTTTCGTCTTTTTAAACCAAATGAGAAGCGACAGCAAGATAAGTCCAACGACTACCCACATAGCATAGGTTAGGTATTGTTGTTGCCTGAAGGTCTTTGAATCTTTCTGCACTGTTTTTTCCACATAAGGAATTCGCTTGCCTCGAACGAGGAGGCGATGACTATTTATCATATAAGGTGTGCAAGTTAATAGGGTGACGTGATCTTCTCCTTGAATCACGTACAAATCCTCTAACTGATCAGGGGCGATAACTTTGATTTGGTCTACCTGATAAGCAATCTTTCCGCCGATGTGTTCAATGTAAAAACGGTCACCTACTGTTACCTTGTCTAAATTGGTAAATAGCTTGGCCGTTGGTAGCCCTCGATGGGCAGTTAGAACGGCATGAGTTGACTCACCACCGACTGGAAGACTGGTCCCCTCTAAATGTCCAACGCCCCTCTGAAGATTTTCTTCAGCAGAGCCAGCGTAAATAGGGATATCCTGATTAATTCTTGGAATAATCACATGACCTATTTGTTCTTTGACTTCAAGCATGCGGGCGTACTCAACGACCCCTGCCTGCTTTTGTTCAGCAGAGTAGGGGTCTTTAAGCGCTGGATATTCGCCATTAGTTTTGGCACCTGCTATACTGGCGTTATAAGCATAAGCAAGTTCTAAACGCCGATTAATCTCCACCCGGTCAATCTTGGTAACAGCTTCTTTAAAAGCATTAATATTGGCGTGAGAGGCTTGAAAGTACATGACCTGACTAACGATGGGAAATGCCAAAACAAGGAAACCCGCTAAGAAAATTAAACGAAAAATCCATATACGAATATTCGTAGCTAGAGATATTTTTGATTTTTGTCCCATGCTAATCCTTATTTTGATGTTTCCGATGTTTTGATAGTAATCGTAAGGCTAAAGCAATTAAAATACCACCAATAATTACAAGTGCCATTGCCTGTTGCTCACCTGTTTTGGGAATAAGACCTCCTCGAGATGGCACTTTAGGTGTCGGAACTTTTTTATTTTCAATCGTTACTGTTACTGTTTTTGATTTTTCAATAGTCACAGCAGTCTCTGCCTGTCCGATCTGATATCCTGACTGTGTCTCGATTTCTTTTAAGACATAGTCCCCATGGATGAGCCCGGAAATTCTGATATGCCCTGATGAATCTGTTTCTAAATGTTTTGCAGCGTCAATATCTTGAGAATGCACCCCATTTTTCACACGAATAGGAGTCCTACCATTCTTTTCATAAAGTTCAAAGACAACGCCTGCTAGTGGTTTTTTGGTATCACCATCCACACCAACTTTAAGCAAGTCCAACTCACCTGTGGACCAGATGATTTTAGGATAAATCACTTTATCCTCAGACAAGTCAACCAAGAAAGCTGAGACATTACGATTTTTTTCACCGGCTTTAACCGCCAGACCATAATAAATTCCATCTGGTAGTTGGTTAAATGTAGCCTTTCCTTGTTGATTAGTAGTGGCTTCAAAAACCTGCTGCGCCTGTTTTTTCAATTCTGTGATAGTTAGGGAATTCCAATGTGCCAACAAATCGCCATCTTCAGTTGATTTTAATTGGTACAACTGATAGAGTACTCCTTCAATTGGAGTCCCTTCTTTAGGGGCAATCTCCAACTGTGGATTTGGACGATCAATATCCCTTGCTTCAAGATGAACAATCGTCAACTGATGAGTTTCTTGCGCTAAAACAGTTTGGCTAATTCCAAACATAGTCCCTAACATCAACAGAAAAGAAAACATAAGTTTTAATGTTTGTTTCATGATGTTCCTTTATTTTAAAAACGACAAAAAGAGAAATAAGGCTATTTCTCTTTTCTTAAACATGGTTACTTAAGAAGTAGCCTTTTATTTAGTTATCTTTTGTACGACGCTTCATCCCCTTAACAGCAAAAGCCATCACCGCAGCACCGATAGCGACAAAGATAGCCGTACCAATACCACCAGTATTAGGGATTGAAGGACGTTTGTTGTTTTTAATTGTATCAGGTGTTGCATCAGCACTATCAACCGTGATGTCAGTTGGTTTTGTATTATAAGATGTTTGTGATACTGTAAACTCGATTTCTTTATCAGGGATTACATAACCTTCTGGTGCTTTTGTTTCTTTTAATTTGTAAGTTACTGCTGTACCCTCTGCATTCGCATCAACTGCATAAGCCAAACCTTTAATCTCAAACGTACCGTCTGTATGTGATTTCAATTTGATTGGTTGCCCAGTAACAGCTTCTCCAGCAATATAGTTTTTATTAGTATTCGCTTTAATAAGAGCATCTGTCCATTTTACTGCTGTCCCATCAGAAGCCAACAAATCAAACTCAGCACCACCTAGTGTTTGTGTTTCTGTTGAGTCTTTCTTTACAAATCGTTTCCCACCAGTATGAACTTCTGGTTTTCTTGGAGGATTAGATGGTTTTGGATTGTCAGCTTTATCAGGAGTATGGTCATATTGAAGTTCAAAAGTATTTTCAATTGCTTTTCCTAAAACTGCTTTTTCATTAATAGTTGATGCAACTGGAATTTCCAAAAATGCCGCATCATCTGTATTTGCAGTAGCTTTATCAAGAGCATCTTGATTTTTAACAAGGGTCATTCCTTTAAGTAGCTCAGCAATTTCTTTAAATTTCTCTGGTTTAAACGTAATTTTTAATGTATTTTGGTTATCAACTGTTGGTTCATCAATAGTGTAGTGCTCATCTCTATTCAGTGTTTTCGAACCAATCTTGATTTTTCCAACAGATTTATAAGTCAAGCCATCTGCAAATTTATCAGTAATTTCAAATTTTTCATAGTCACCTAAATTGGCAGGGATTGTAGATTTCAAGAACCATTTGAATTCTTCACCAATCGTATAACCTGCATCGTCCTGACCTAATTTTTTAACATCTTTATCTGTTTTTGGTTCATCAGTTACAACGTTTTTAGGGTAAATATTAATTTCAGAAAGGAAACCTGTACCTGTAGAGTTAGCAACTGGTAATTCCAACACAAACGGTACAGCATAAGCTTTGGTAATGTTTGAAGGTGAATTCTTTAAATCTTCTACATACAAGTATCTCACATTACTTTTTGAATCCAGAGCATCGACGACCAAACCTTGAGCATTAGTTTTTTGAGGTAGACTGACACCTTCTTCAAGAATCGTTCCAACTTTTGCATCTGCTGCTTCAACTGTTGTCAATTTTTTCAATTCATCAACAGAAATATCCGTCTTGACTTTATAACGTTTAAACTGTACACCTTGCAAACCTTTTACATTGTCACCAAGTTTAGCATAGTTAGATATTACTTCGCCGTCTTTATTCTCGATACCACCATTAGAAGTAATTTCCGATTTATAACTATCAGCTTGTAATTTATAGATATTTACTGTTGTTTTCGCTGGGCGTTCTTGTGACACTTCTGCAGCTCTTACAATACTCATTCCAGTCGCAAACTGAGCTACTGGTTCAACAGTTGACCCCGCCACTATTGTTAAAACAGCAGCCGAAAACAATAACTTCTTCGATAATTTCATTAAAAGTTCTCTCCTCGCTTTTCCCTTTGTTCTTTGTAAGTGCTGATTATTATTAAGCACAAAACTATTAAAGTTTAGCACAGATTTTCTTAAAAAATTTGCTTATTTTAAATTCGTGTTTATTTTTACTATTTTTATTTATTTTTTCAGACGGAAGATTAAAAATATATGTGGATTTTCAAAGTTATATTTTTAACAAAATCACCTTTATTTGTCATATAAATAGTAGTATAATAATGGTGAGAGATGATGAAGAGAGAGTTTGCTAATTAGCGTGTCTTTTTAGTGTATCCACAAGATAGTTGTTTTCATCATTTTATTTTGTAGTCTTTACAAACCTAAAGAAAAATTCTAGAAATGATAATGAAGGCGGTCTATCAAATGGTTACATTCGATTTTAAACATGTTCAAACATTGCATACCATATCTCAACTACCTATTTCAGTCATGTCACGAGACAAGGAACTCGTTCAGTTATATGGTAACGAAGACTATCTGTTGCCTTACTATCAGTTTTTAAAACATTTAGCTATCCCTTATAACCAAGATATCACTGTTTATGAGGGTCTTTTTGAAGAATCATTCTTAATTTTTCCTGTCTGTCAATATCTTATTGCTATTGGACCATTTTATCCCTATAGCCCTGATATCAATAGGCAAGAACAGTTATCCAGTCGCTTTCTAGAACAATTTTCTCATCGTAGTAAAAAAGAAATCTTATCCTATATAAAGCTTGTCCCTTGTTTTCCTACTACCAGTATACGTAGTCTTCTTGTGTCTATCGATGCCTTTTTCCAAACACAGTTTGAGGCTAGTTGCCAACAAGCCATCAATCATTTATTAGAAGAGTCAGAACAGATTGTTGCGGATCCTGATATTGTTCTTCACCTAAAACATACTAAGAAAAACTCTTTTCAGTTACCCACTGTTTTAAACCATCTCAATCACATTATTGATCTCGTTAAGCTGGGTAACACTCAACTGTTAAAGCAAGAAATTAATCGCCTCCCATCATCCAGTGTTACCTCATCTTCAATCCCTGCCCTAAGAGCTGAAAAGAACTTAACTGTTGTTTACTTAACAAAATTACTAGAATTAAGTTTCGAGAAAAATACTGATGTGGCTAAAAGTTATGCGCTGGTAAAGCACTATATGGCTTTAAACGAAGAGGCTCCTGATCTTATTGATGTTTCAAGAATTCGCTGTGCAGCTCTTATTGATTTTTCAGAATCCTTAACCAATAAGAGCATCTCTGACAAGCAGCAAATGTACAATAGTATTCTCCATTATGTGGACAACCACCTCTACTCCAAACTCAAAGTATCTGATATTGCCAACTACCTATATATCTCAAATTCCCACTTACGCTCGGTTTTTAAAAAATACTCTGACATTTCCTTGCAAAGTTATATTCTAAAGGCAAAAATTAAGGAGGGACAATTACTACTGCAAAGAGGGGTACCGATTGGGGAAGTAGCGAAATTATTACATTTTTACGACACCACACATTTTCTTAAAACCTTTAAAAAATACGTGGGAATATCTTCAAACGAATATCTTACTAAATATCGTGAGACCTCATGCCAGTAACATAGCAATCCATGAAGGTACGGAATTATTTCATCGTCCTTTTGCCTTCATCTGAAACGACTAAAAACAGCCTTCTCGTTTAAACGGAAGACTCTTTTGTTACCTTTCAAAATCCACTGGCACTACTTTTTAGTCTAAAATTTTCAGCTAATCCAGTCCATACAAACTCTCTCTTTGTGCTATAACATAGGTTATGGATAAAATTATTAAATCAATTTCTGCCTCTGGTGCCTTCAGGTCTTATGTCCTCGATAGCACCGAGACTGTTAAATTGGCTCAGGAAAAACATCATACCTTGTCGTCTTCAACAGTTGCTCTTGGTCGCACCCTGATTGCTAATCAAATATTAGCGGCTAATCAAAAAGGCGATAGCAAGATTACGGTTAAAGTCATCGGTGATTCTTCCTTTGGTCATATTATCTCTGTTGCAGATACCAAAGGGCATGTTAAGGGGTACATCCAAAATACTGGTGTTGACATCAAAAAACGGCCACAGGTGAAGTTTTGGTTGGCCCTTTTATGGGGAATGGTCATTTTGTGACCATCATCGACTATGGCACAGGTAATCCCTATACCTCAACAACGCCTCTTATTACTGGGAAAATTGGTGAGGATTTTGCTTATTACTTAACCGAATCAGAGCACCCCCCCTGCTGTTGGGCTTAACGTGCTTCTCGATGAAAGTGATACTGAGCCTGAGAAATTAGATGGCTTTGGTTGATAGCACGCGAAATTTGATTGATGTTATTTCCAATCCGTGTTAATCGTGACAAATGACATATTGGGATTAAGAAGAACTCTTCTAGCATAGACTGAGAAATTTTGACAATTGCTCTTAGCAATCCGCTCATTTAATTGATTCAATTCTGAATCTGTTAGAAAGACTTTTTTGAGATTGGTACGATAACGATAAACAATTGCAGCCTCCTAACCCATATACTTTTCACGAAACTCACGACTGAGTGGCTGTGTTTGATTGACTTCCACAATCAATTCATGAACGCAGGTCAATAAGATTGACACGTGTTCATGAGTCACTTGATGATTCTCTCTTGCGATAATCAAAACTTCCTGCACATCTCAACTAATCTGCTCAAACTTTTGGTATTGCCAAAGGGTAGATGTATACTATAAAAGTAGACAAAACTTTGTGTGTTACAATCTGTTTTAAAAGACACAAAAACGAAAGGACAACCTATGTCAACATTTAAACGCTATGATGAAGAATTCAAACAATCTCTTGTTAACCTTTATCAAACTGGAAAAACTCAGTCTGAACTCTGTAAAGACTATAGGGTATCCACTTCTGCGCTTGCAAAATGGATCAAACAGTACTCTCAATTCAAACTCGAAGATAATTCTGTACTTACTGCCAAGCAAATACAAGAGTTACAAAAACGTAATGCGCAGCTTGAAGAGGAGAACCTTATCCTAAAAAAAGCAAGTGCCATATTCATGCAAAACTTAAATAAGACTCCTCGCTGTCTATCGGTTACGCTTTGAACACGCCACAACAACCTTGTGTCGTGTTTTACGTGGCAATCGCTCCACTTACTATAAATTTCTAAAACATAAGCCCTCAAAAAGAGAATTGGATAATCAAATTTATAAAAAACAAATACTTGAGATTTATACCAAAGCAAACAAAAGACTTGGTGTGAAGTCTATCAAAGTCATTCTTCAAAGAGACTACGACACAAAAATCTCTGAAGGAAGAATTTACCATCTGATGAAGAATATGGCGCTCCCTAAAATGGCTACCGTTAAGCCAAAAACAGCTCTTAAAAAGACTCAAAAAACGTATCCTCAAAACTTACTCAACCAGAAATTTTATCCTGACAAACCTAATCAAGTATGGTCTACTGACTTCACCTATATTTCTATTGGATATAAGAAATATGTCTATCTCTGCGCAAT
>OKWB01000222.1_pt1 | contig 12174 bp, 13 predicted proteins | sample 1607211 | NCBI WGS metagenome assembly OKWB01 (sample SAMN07501056, study PRJEB24779) | human gut metagenome
CTTACAATATCACCTACCGCGAAATAAGAGGATATAAATGCACCCGGTAAAGAGATAGCTAAAAAGGAAACTAATAAAACATAAGCATGAAAATCGAGTCCCCACCAAAATCCATAGGTAAAGGTTTTAATTAGTTTTTTTTTATCCTCATTCCAATGGTATGAAGGTCCATATAGTTTAATAAAAATAAATCTAAATATAGCACTGATTAAAGGTGCCCATATAAAGATTTTTAAATCCTGTTGTAGTCCTATTAGTAGTGACTCAAGCATATTCCACCTCTGCTGAAAGTTATCATGTTATATAATCTACTAAGAACGTAAATATTTTACTTATCCATATTAGTATACAATAATCACAAATAAAATATACAAGTAATATAACAAAACCAGTGAAGTACTAAATAATTACTCCACTGGTTTTTATAGTTTATTTAGTTTTACTTGTAGCCTTCAACAGTTCCTCCCATTGCCCCCAAATGGATTCTGGGCTGAATTGTTTCATTCTGTCACGGCCGGCTTGCCCCATCATAACACGAAGATTTTGATCTTGCATCAATCGTTCCAAGGCCTCCGTCAATGGTGTTACCCCATCATCACATAAGATGCCTGTTTCCCCATCGATGATAAGTTCATTGACAGCAGAGCAGGATTTATAGCCAATTGCTGGCAAGCCCATGCTCATCGCTTCACCCAGTGAAAGCCCAAATCCTTCATAGGCGCTTGGAAAGGCAAATATATCTGCCTTAACGAGTACACTTGGTACATCGGTTGTCGTCCCCATAAAATGAATACGGTCTCCAAGTCCCGCCTTGGATACGATCATATCCAATTCTTTCTTGTAAATCTTGCGGTCCTCTTGGCCCCATAATTCGATATCCCAGTTTGGATACTTCTCGGCCAATGGTGCAAATGCCTCAATCAATAAATGTGGCCGTTTATGGTTCTTATCGAGTCGCGCTACAAATACGATTTTATAACGGTCTTTCACCTGTGAAAGCTCCGCCTGCTCTGCATATTGTGGAATAGCATTGCCGATAACAACAGTCTTAGCCTCTGGCAAGTGATTTTTAATATGAGATTCAAAGGATGGCAATAATACTTGATTTACCGTACTCTTTGCAACCGCTTCAACCTCCTCTACAGGGTAGGTATTAAAATAATCCTCAGGGTCGCCATGACTCATGGTGATAACAGGAATATCTGTTTTCAAATCAAGCAACAAAGCCTTCGATGCCGCTGGTTGGTATGAAACGATTACATCTGGCTTAGTACGATCTAATACAGACTGAAGATGACCTAATAAATACTTCTTCGTAAACTCATTATTTACACCACGAGCTTTACGCTTATCAAAGGTACGCAAAATCTCCCGTTTTACCTTGTACCAAAGAGGGATAGAATGATTTTCACCTTCATAATGACATAGATCATACGCCTCAATGCCCGCATCAAGAGGATAATAAAAATCCCCCGTTTGCACATCGCTATACACAAGACTCACCTCGTGGCCACGACGCTGCATCTCATTGGCAAATGCAGCCGTCACCTTAGCAAGGCCACCTGTATCGCCTACCATCTTTGTTAAATTTGCTAATAAAATACGCATTACACTCACCTTTTTGCTTGCTTCTGTCTACTTCTTAATATTCTAACATATTTCTATCATAAATTTAATTTATAATACTGTCGTTTATCTCTTAGACTTGACCCAAATCAGTCTACAAGCCCTAATGCTCTAAGATTCCCTAAAATTTTAGATACATTAGATTAACTTCTATTAACAATATTAATTGCTTTTAAAGTTGTTAAATGCTCTACTGTATTATACATATATTGCACTAACTATTTTTCTACAGAGCTTTATTCATTATAGTTAAGATATATCGTACCTAATAATTTTTCATACCAAAATTGTGATAAATAAGCTAAAATAAAATCTAATTTAGAAAAGATAGGGGATTATATTACAGATTAATTATCAACGATAATAAAACAATATATTATATTAAAGCTAAAATAATTTATGTTAATGATGAATTGCAATAAGTAATGCGACAAAATTAAATCAGTTTTTTAAACCCAAGGCATTTTCTAGGTCGATTATTAATCAGCACTAGTGCCTCTATTAGTTTATCTAGTGTTAGTTTATCTAGTGCTACTTTAGCTAAATCGATTTTCTTAGGAAAAAACTCTCGAAGTAAACCATTACTATTTTCATTAGATCCACGTTGCCATGCTACATAGGCATCGGTAAAATACATTAGTATTCCAAACTAGGTTTCAACCTATTCATAGCACGCAAATTCTTTACCACAGTCCACAGTAAAAGTTTTAAGTAATTTACTTGTTAATATGTTATATAGATAACTAATAGCTAAAAGCATAGAATCCTTAGTTCTGTCTTGCTACATAGAATCGAGTTTTACGTTCAACAAATGTAACTAAACAACCTTTACTTTGACCTCTGGAAGAAACCATTGTACCTAGTTACCAATGACCAAAAATTTCAAGTTTTCAACTTCTTGAGATCGTTTCTTAATGGTCCTTTTAACATTGAAGCATCCACGTTTTCTTGTGTACTAGACTTTTTGCCTTTCCGGAGAAGTACTTTTTCTGTTATAGTAAGAAAACCATAATAAATCCAAGAATATATTGTCATAAAGCTTAGAACTCCAACTAATTCAGTACCAACTATTTCTTCTAGTGATCAAGTTTGTTATAATCTGTATTCAATTAAAGCCGCTAATTGAGGTGTTAACTTTGTTGGTCTGCCTTTATTAGCAGACTTACAATTACTAACTGCTGTTCTTTAATCGCAGAATATTCACCTTCAAAGCGATTTACTTCTCTTGATACAGTAGAGTGGTGGACACCGATTAAGCTAGCAATTCTGCGAATAGAGTATCTTTTTTCTTAAAACTTCTATTTGACTTCGTTTTTTTATAGTAAGATTTATATAGATCATATTAGAGGCCTCCGTGTCATGTATTTGTAGTTATTTACATTTTACACGAGATTTTCAATATGAGTCTTTTTATTTGTCGCAATATATTTTACAGTTCATCACTTAAAATAATAATTTAATTAATAATAATCAATAAATATATGAATTCAAAGATAATTCTTGATTTCTCTGACAAACAATAATTAATTTCTGGGGTTTTTTAAGTTTTTCACTACTTAATTTATAGGAACAAATAATTGTATCTAATAATTCTTGTTGTGTCGGGTTCCAATCTACTAACTTGGTAGTTCCTGATCCTAATAATGGTATACATACATTATTTTGAGCATAATTTTTATTAATTTCTTTCCATAATTCCAATAAACAACTTAAATAATCCTCTTTTGTCATAAAAGCTCTTCCATCATTATCTAAATTAGCAAAAGCTAGTAAAAAATAGTTATCAAATTTTATAATTTGACCAGATTTATATTTTTTCCCATGATTATCTTGTATAAATTCAAGTGAATCAATATTATCTAAAATATCACTTAACAGTTCAAGTTTATTGTCTTTCTGCATATTTATGATGAATTTACCACATAAAGAATTCTTATTTATATCTCTTACTGCATCACCAACACTTTTTGTAAAATATACATCAAATGGTATTACTTTTATTCCTGATTCCTCAAATATATCTCCATATTTTATTTCAATTATATTCTTATCTGTTTTTATAATAAAAACCTTACGAATATAATAATCATAGACAAAAAAACATATTGAAAACACTGCTACTAAAACTAATTTTATAAAATACTCAAATATTTGAGGAATATCTACTACTTCTAATAAAGCAAATGGTAAGAAAATTGATATTGTACCTAAAAGCAGAGCACCTTTCTTTAAATAACATATCATATATTTTATATATTTACACATCCATTAATTTCTCTTTTAAATATTGATAATTCCCAGATTTAGCATCGTTTCCATTATCTATCCAAAATGGTACAGCAAAATCTTTATATTCTTCCATATATTTTGGCAACCAATTAATCTCATTTCTGGTAGAATTATAAAAAATTATAATTTTCTTTTTCCGTATAACAGATTGCTTAAATTCATGTTCTAAATATGAGTAGCTATTAATTTCTCCAATAAAATCTTTAGATCCTTTAGTTGTAATTACTTTACACGTCTTACTTCCACTATTATTCTGCTTATAAGGTGTACACAAACATAATACATTATTATTTCTATGACAATTATTTCCTGCACACCTCATAGCAGTTTTATCACCAACTATAAATATTACTAATGAAGATGCATCAATTTGCCGATTAAATTCAGCTTTTAAATCACAGGGTCTACAATCTTTATTTTTAGAAACACTTCCAGAAATAACTTGAGCCATATCAATAAAATCTACTGAATGTAAACTATCTTTCCCCCCATTTTTGCAAAAGATTTACAACACCTCTATCTCCATCAAACTCTGAATAATCTGCACTTATATACACTCGTTTCCCATCTCAAATACCTTTTTTAATATAACCATTTATTAAAGACTCACCACTAATGAAATATCAAATATTACTGAACTTATTTTAGAAGAAAATAAGTAATTTTCATAGTAAGCCATTACTTTCATAATTTTCTGTAATATACCTAGATGCTATATTTCTTGCTATAATACATAAATCAGTATCTAAAAACTTACATATTAAAATATTATTACACTATCCGATGATAGATATATTTAATATAATCATAAAAAATTACTTAACAAAATTTATTGATACTACCTACTAATTATTCATATATATTACTTATTAAATGTTTTTTTAATCTTCTTATAATACCTGACACTTTATCTTTTATAGATAAAGACCAAAATAATTCTCTATAATTAATAGCCATTATTTTTTCTCTCCTACTATAATAATTTCTATTTATAAAGCATTCTCGCTCACTCTCAATAGAAGATATTATCTCAATATTTTGCTTTATAATATCATGATTTAAACAAAATAATTGACATGCATTCAAATAATAATAACGCCGCCACCAATCAATTACAAAAGCTATAGGCGTTTGTAAATTTAATATATTTTTGGCTGCTTGTCTATTAATAATATATCCGTGTGTACACCAAAAAGATGTTGTTTTATAAATAGCATAGTTATCTATCTGATCAACTGGCTTACCATATTTAAAAGTACTATCATACAAAGCTATAACTGCTGGGTTTTCCTGTGAGTCAATAAAACTTTGAAGTTTCATTAATATATCTTTAGACATACTTTCATCAAATAAAACATCATCTTCAAAAATAATAATACTATTCTCATTTGATTCTAGTAATAATTTATAAACACCTAAATGACTTAATGCACATCCAATTTCCCCTGGACTGAGAAAAAATTCTTTTGATCCATGTCTTAAAAAAGTTTTCAACTTATCTTTCGACATAGTATTCCCCATAATAGCATCAAAAAAATCTGGTTTAATCCCAATATTATTAAATTGATTTATACAAGATAATTTTCGTTTTTCATTACACTTATCTGAAATAACAATACAATTTAACTTATTATCCATAATTACAACCTACGCTTATCATCATTATTAATTAGTAATTATCTATTGCAACTTTACTCTAATATAAATCTATTTATATCGAATAATAAACTCACTAATATTAGACCAATATTGCATACTTTCAAAGATTTTACTATCATCCCAATCCCACCATTTTATAGATAATAACGCTTCCACTTCATTATCAGAAAATCTTTGCTTTATAATACGATTATTACCTACTACAACTGTATATGGTGCAATATCTTTAGTAATGACACTACCGCTACCAATAACAGCACCATCACCAATAGTAACACCACTTCTTATAATACTATGAGCACCAATCCATATATCATTACCAATTTTTATACTTCTATCAACAGATGGTAAATCCTCCTGATAATCAATCAGCACATTCCATGAACTCACATAATCAACACTATGACTATTTTTTACCACGTGTTGATCAATACCAATAGAACAAAAGCTACCAATAGAATGAATAGCACTATCATTAAAAGATTGATATCCATAAGTAAATTTACCTATAGGAATATCAATATACTTCTCATACCAGTATCTTGCTAAATTATCTTTCCAACCATATTTCTTTTTTGAATGTTTATATAACCATTTTGGTGGATTATTCGTACCTCGTATTTTTCTTACAATCTCTAAATAGGTCTTTTCCCATTCTGTAATCCCATATTTATGTTCTAACCCCATAGATTTATACTCCCCTTTTATCTCAAACTGTCATAATATATCGTTTTAAAGCATCTTTCCAATCGGGTAATAAATTAAATCCATTTTTCTTTAATTCTGATGTATCCATTTTTGAATTTAATGGACGTATAGCTTTTGTCGGATACTCAGAAGAAGGAATAGATTCTACAGTCACATTCATATTAGCTAATTTAAAAATAGTACGTGCAAATTCGGCCCAAGAACAAATGCCTTCATTGTGAGCTTGATATATACCATACTTATCTGTTTGAATCATAGAAACGAGTAGCTTAGATAAATCCTCTGTATAAGTCGGGCTACCTATCTGATCATCAACAACCCTTAATATACTATGTGTTTCACCTAATCTTAGCATGGTCTTTACAAAATTATTGCCATGTATACCAAATACCCATGAAATACGAACAATAAAATATTTATCTAAATATTGTTTAACAATCTTTTCACCATCAAGTTTTGACTGACCATACACATTTTTAGGCCCTTTTTCATCATTTATTTGATAAAAATTAGTTCCTGTTCCCGGAAAAACGTAATCAGTGCTGATATACATAAGTTTCGCATTGATTTCTTTGCAAGCATCTACAATATATCTTGTACCATCTACGTTTACTTTACGACATAGTTCTATTTCTTCTTCTGCTTTATCCACAGCTGTATACGCGGCACAATGAACTACAATATCCGGTCTGTACTCAATAATTAAACGATGTACAGAATATTCATCAGTCAAATCCAACATATCTCGTGTCGTACCTAAATACTCTATATGTTGTTCTCTTAATTCGCGAATAATATCTTGTCCTAATTGACCACTGGCACCCGTTACAAGGACTTTCATCTCACTTTTCCTTACCTATTCGAATACATATCTTCATAATAATGTTGATATTCCCCACTAATAATATGTTCCCACCAATCTTGATTATCCATATACCATTGAATGGTTCTCTTTATTCCTTCATCAAAAGATGTTTTAGGCAACCACCCTAATTCATTATTGATTTTAGTAGGATCAATAGCATAACGTTGGTCATGACCTGGTCGATCTGTAACATAAGTAATTAATGATTCATCTTTTCCCAATACAGATAAAATCGTTTTTACTACGTCAATATTAGCACGTTCATTATGACCACCAATATTATAAATCTCTCCTACACGACCTTTTCTAACAATTAAATCAATGGCCTCACAATGATCTTCTACATATAACCAATCACGTACATTCTTTCCATCCCCATAGACAGGTAGTTGTTTATTATTAAAAGCATTAATAATCATCAATGGAATCAATTTTTCAGGAAAATGATATGGCCCATAGTTATTTGAACAGCGGGAGATTGTTACAGGTAAACTGTACGTTCTATGGTAGGCCAATACTAATAAATCAGCCGATGCTTTAGATGATGAGTATGGACTCGATGTATGAATTGGAGTATCTTCTGTAAAAAATAAATCTGGTCGATCTAGTGGTAAATCACCATATACTTCATCTGTGGAGACTTGGTGATAACGTTGAATTCCATATTTACGACACGCATCCATTAATACAGCAGTCCCAATAATATTCGTACGTAAGAACACTTCTGGATTCTCAATGCTTCTATCTACATGAGACTCAGCTGCAAAGTTAATAACTATATCTGGCTTATATTGCTCAAATATTTCATATACGGCTTGTCTATCTGCAATATCTGCTTTCACAAATGAGAAATTAGAGTTATCTTTTACAGATTCTAACGTTTCTAAGTTACCTGCATAAGTTAGCGCATCAACGCATATGATATGGTCCTCTGGATACTTAGCTACCATCATATGTACAAAGTTACCACCGATAAATCCAGCACCACCAGTTACAATAATATTCATATGCTCACCATCCTATTGTCTACTATCTGCCATTGTAAATGATATATTATTCTCTAATTCATCAAAGAATGGAGATTTAGTATCCTTCTCAGATAGGATAGGATTTTCTATGCCCCAATTAATGTCCAATGTAGGATCATTCCATCGAATACCACCATCTACTTCTGGTGCGTAATAGTTATCTGCTTTATACATAAACTCAACATGATCGGTTAGTGTCACAAAACCATGTCCAAAGCCTCGAGGTATTAGAAATTGTTTTTGGTTTTCTTCACTAAGTTCAACAGCATACCATTGTTTATATGTAAGACTATCCTTACGAAGATCAACTGCTACATCGAGTACAACACCACGAACACATCGTACTAATTTAGCTTGTGCCTTATCGCCATATTGGAAATGAATACCACGCAATGTCCCTTTTATAGTAGATGATGAATAATTATCTTGTACGAAATTATAAAATAAGCCAGCCTCTTCCATAGTTCGCTTATTCCATGATTCCATAAAGAATCCTCTATGATCACCAAAAACTTGTGGCTCAATAATCACAAGACCTGGTATACCTGTTTCTGTAACCTTAATTCCCATACTATACAACCCCTATCCTTGTATTTGCCCCTCTGCTACACGCCGTAAATGTTTACCATATGGTGATTTTCCATATAGCTTTGCACTCTCTAATAATTGTTCTTTACTAATCCAATTATTACGATAAGCAATTTCCTCTAATGCAGATATTTCAATCCCAGATCGTGTTTGGATAACGCGCACAAATTCAGACGCATCATTTAAAGAATCTACTGTTCCAGTATCTAACCAAGAGTATCCGCGCCCCAATGTTTTTACACGTAAATCTCCACGTTCTAAATACATCTTATTTAAATCGGTAATTTCTAATTCTCCACGATCAGATGGCGTTACCTTTTTAGCCAGTTCACAAACATCTTTATCATAGAAATATAGTCCTGTAACGGCATAATTTGATTTAGGATGTTTCGGTTTTTCTTCAATAGATTTTACAAGTCCATTTTCATCAAATTCAACAACACCAAAACGTTCTGGATCTTCTACATGATAACCAAATACAGTAGCACCTCTCTTGGCCTGTGCAGCTTCTTGTAACTGTTTTCTCATCCCTGCACCATAAAAAATATTATCGCCCAAAATCATGGCACAAGAATCTCCATTAATAAAATCTTCGCCAATAATAAAGGCTTGTGCTAATCCATCAGGAGATGGTTGAACCTTATATTGCAAATTAATGCCATATCGAGAACCATCACCTAATAAACGTTCAAAATTAGGTAAATCCTGTGGTGTTGATATAATCAAGATATCCTTTATCCCTGCTAACATCAACATAGATAGCGGATAAAAAATCATTGGCTTATCATAAATAGGCAATAATTGCTTAGATGTTACTAATGTTAATGGATATAGACGTGTCCCTGATCCACCGGCTAAAATAATTCCCTTCATAAAACTAACCCCTCTCACTAAGAATAGTAAAAATATATAATTTTTTACATCTTAATTATTCGAACACTTGTTTAATAAAGTGCTCCATTTTATATATTGAACGAACCTGCTCACCACCAGATTTAGCAATCCGATTACGTTCATCTCCATGTTGCATATAATAGTCAATTTTTCTAATAAATTCATCATCAGTTTTATATGTAGCAAAATGAATTCCTGAAACTAGTTTAAGGTTGGCCTCTTCTTGTTCACTAGATAATAAGAAATTATTATTTCCTATCACTTCAAAAGTTCTACAATTATAACTTTTATGCTCTTTAATATGTATATTCAGATTAACCTTCGTATTTCTATAAATCTCAACTGCTTCTTCTGGCTGTATAAATCGATTTTCTACATATTGTGCTAAAACTGGGTATCGTAATCTAAATTTAATTTTCCCTGTTACTCGTTGATACCAATTGTTCCAATGCCAAAAATGACCATATAATTTTAGATTATATCCTTTTTCCTTACAATGTATTGCTAATCGATTCAATAATTGTAATCGGTAACTATTCTTAGGAACTAAACCAATAAAAGAAATATCAATGGAACGATTTTTATTACTTTCTACTGGATTCAAACAAAAACTTTCTCCAGCTACCAATGGTACATAATCAATATCTATTCCAAATGTAGACTTTGCGTATTCCACATCATCTATCTCAAAAGATGACACCTTCTTATATTTAAATAATCGGTCTTGTTTTAATTCAATACGATGCATAGAATCCCAAAACCACAGATAACATTTATATTTTTTAAAAAAAGACTCTTTTAAAAAATACTCATTTTTATTTTTGAAATCATTAATAACAAGAACCGTTTCTGCCTGATTCTTTGCCATAAATGATTCAAACTTATTTTGTAATGATTTAGTAACCTTATCATTTGGTACAATGAATGGAATCATTTCAATATCTACATGTTTCCCTGCGGTTACTAAATTAGAAGCAAATATCTTAAATGCTTTCTCCATTAATACTACGACTCGCACTATTTTGTTGTCCCCCAAACATTTAATTTTATTTATCCCTATTAGTTAAAATATTCATGAATATTATTAGGATTCATCTCATAAAGTATATTTTGTATCCTTACCAATTCCTACAAGATTCAACATGCTTGCTAATTTTTTTGTTAATTCATCATAATTAAAAGCTTGTCTAGCATACTCTTGACTTTTAATACATTTATTAAGTAAATCTTTATCTAACATAGCACGATGCAATTCAGAAGCTAATGCAATTGCATTACCATTTTCAACAATCACTCCACACTTTCCCCAGTTCGTTGTGTCTAATGTAAACTCACTATAGTTAGTGATAATAGGATATGCCCCAAAATACATACTTTCCAAAGTAGCAATACATGTACTTTCAGTTCTACTCGTCATACACATAATTTTAGCTCGTCTACAATACGTATAAAGTTGTTCTCTATTTGTAATATTCCCTATCATTATAATAGAATCAGCCTTCTCAGGATTTTGTTTCTTGAAAGTCTCTATAGCTTGTAAAAATGACTTTGTTGATGGTCCTATAAACATAAACTTCCATTGATTTACAATATCAACAGGTAATAATTTAATTGCATCTAATAGTAACTCATTATTTTTTTCATAGATACCTAGACGACCTATTGTAACAACAATATTTTCTTTTTGAATACAATCAATCTTATCAATATCAATATCTAACATAGAAGCACCATTTGGCAAATATTCTATACGATTCTTAAATACAGATGTCTTAGCCAACTTTTCATAATAAGCTTTAGTTTCTACGGTAAATAAATCAACATTACTACTCTTAATTTTTTCAAAATAATTACGTACAGACATAAATGGCTTATCTCCACAAAAATGAGAAAATCCTCCATTTCCCATGTCTAATTTGCTATAAACAATTATATTAGGTTTTAGTTTTTTACAATATCTAGAAAGTTGCCAAACAGTACTACCATAATTAAAAAACATAATGACATCAAATTCTTCAATATATTTCTTCAAATATGTTTTTAATAATTTTATTTGTTTCTTATAATCATTTGTTTCCCCTATACAAGTAATATTGACATTAGATGAAAAATCTCTATTCCAAATTATATCTGAATCTTTTGTTTTAAAATAAGCAAATGTACTTTTCCAATTAAATTGTTTTGACAAAGTATACAAAAGCATCCCACAATCTTTAAAAGCTAACTCTGGTATATCAGAATTACCAAAAATAACATTAAAGATTTTCTTTTCTTTATTCACATTATTACTCCCAATATAATAATTAAACGCAAAGAAAATTATCTATTAGTATATAATCATATCTATTAACCTAAATTAATTATTTTTCACATTAATCATAATTCTTAATTTTAAATATTGTTCTATATTACTCTTAATTTGTTCTTCGTACTGATCTAATAATTCATATCTCTTCCGATATTGACTACGTTTTTGTGATTTGATTTCTTCAATCGGTTTTCTGTATTCTTCCAATG
>OKWB01000249.1_pt1 | contig 10293 bp, 4 predicted proteins | sample 1607211 | NCBI WGS metagenome assembly OKWB01 (sample SAMN07501056, study PRJEB24779) | human gut metagenome
GGTTTGCCAATCGAGCATGCGGTTATTAAAAACACTGGTCTTAACCGTCATGAAATGGCTCCATTGGACTTGCGCAACAAATGTAAGGAATATGCATTGGAATGCGTAGAAACTCAAAAACAAGACTTCATTCGCTTTGGTGTATTAGGTGAATGGGATCGCCCTTATTTGACATTGCGCCCTGAGTTCGAAGTAAAACAACTTGGCATCTTTGGCGAAATGGCGAAACGCGGCCATATCTACAAAGGTCTTAAAACTGTATACTGGTGTACTCACTGCGAAACTGCATTGGCAGAAGCAGAAATCGAGTATGCTGAGAAAAAATCCTTCTCTATCTACGTAAAATTCCCTTACGTATCCGAGAAAAAGGTGACATTGCCAGCTGGCGTAGATCCAAAACAAGCATACTCTGTTATTTGGACAACTACTCCTTGGACAATGCCTGCCAACGTAGCTATTTCCGTTAACCCTGACCTTGAATATGGCTGGGTAAAAGTAGGCGACGAATATTACTTGATGGCCACTGAACTCGTTGACGCGGCTATGAAAGATATCGGTATCGAAGACTACGAAATCGTAAATCGTTTCTCCGGCGCAGACTTAGAATTGGCTGAGTTCAAACATCCATTCGTAGAACGTAATGCTACTGTATTGTGTGGCGACCATGTAACACTTGAAGCAGGTACTGGTTGCGTACATACAGCTCCTGCACACGGTGAAGACGACTTTAACATCGTTATGCGTTATAACAAGGAAGGCAAAACTGAGCTTCCTATCGTATCCCTTGTTAACGAAACTGGTAACTACACTAAACAAGTAGACGACAACCGTTATGGCGATACTGAATTCCCATTGGCTGGCGTAGAAATTCACGATGCAGAAGTGCCTGTAATCAAAATCTTGGCGCACAATAATGCATTACTTCACAAATCTAGCTTGCGTCACCAATACGCTCACTGCTGGCGTTGTAAAAACCCTGTCATCTACCGTGCTACAGAACAATGGTTCTCCTCTGTAGATGGATATCGTCAACAAGCACTTGATGCAATCGACAATCAAGTACAATGGATTCCTAAATGGGGCCATGACCGCATCTTTAACATGGTTCGCGATCGTGGTGACTGGGTAATTTCCCGTCAACGTATTTGGGGCGTGCCAATTCCTATTTACTATTGTGAAAGCTGCGGCGAGCACATCATCAACGATGATACTATCAAAGCATTACAAGAAAAAGTAGCCGTAGAAGGCTCCGATGCTTGGTGGGCTCACAGTGCAAAAGAATTGTTACCAGAAGGTTTCAAATGTCCTCATTGCGGTCATGATGAGTTCAAAAAAGAAACAGACATCATGGACGTTTGGTTTGACTCTGGCTCCTCTTGGGCTGGCGTACTTGAAGTTAACGGCTTAGATGTGCCATGTGCTATGTACCTTGAAGGTTCTGACCAACATCGTGGTTGGTTCAACTCTTCCTTGTTAACTGCAGTAGCAACAACTGGTAAAGCACCTTACAACTCCGTATTAACTCACGGCTTCGTTGTGGACGGCGAAGGTCGCAAAATGTCTAAATCTGTAGGTAATACAGTAGCACCTAGCGACATCATCGACGTATACGGCGCTGACGTTATGCGTTTGTGGGTATCCTCTGCGGATTACCAAGCAGACGTACGTTTGTCCAAAGACATCGTAAAACAATTATCCGAAGTATACCGTAAGATCCGTAATACATTCCGTTTCTTGCTCGGTAACTTGGATGACTTCAATCCGAATACCGATAAAGTGGCTTACGCAGATATGTCCGAATTCGATAAATGGGCATTGTTGCGCTTAGAAGAAGTACGTCAAAAGGTTACTGAAGCGTACGAAAACTATGAATTCCATATGTTGTACCATGCAATTCATAACTTCTGCACCGTAGACTTGAGCTCCATCTACCTTGATGTAATGAAAGATACTATGTATGCTGAAAGCAAAAACAACGTAGCTCGTCGTTCTGCTCAAACAGCAATGTACGAAATCTTGAAAACATTGGTAGCTATGGTATCTCCTGTACTTTCTTTCACAGCAGAAGAAGTTTGGAAATACATGCCTAAAGAAGACGGCATGCCTGAATCCGTTATGCTTCAAGATTGGCCACAAGGTCATCCTGAACACTTCAACCAAGAATTGTCCGATAAATGGAGCCAATTGTTAGACTTGCGTACATCCGTACAAAAAGCATTGGAATTGGCTCGTCAAAACAAAACAATCGGTCACCCATTGGATGCATCCGTTACAATATATGCTGAAGGTGCTGCATTCGACGCATTGAACGCTCTTGGTGAAGAAGGCTTAGCTAAACTTGTTATCGTATCCGAAGCTCACATCGTAAACGGTGCTGCGCCAGCAGAGGCTGTAAAAGACGAAGAAACAGGTGTAGCTACAGTAGTTGCTCCATCTGAACTTGAAAAATGTGAACGCTGCTGGATCCACCGCGATACAGTAGGTCAAGACAGCAAACATCCTACACTTTGCCAACGTTGTGCAGAAGTAGTGAAAGCTCTCTAATAGCGACTTATTTTAACACTATATAAAAAATATCCCCTCCGATAAGCTCCACCGGCTTTAACGACCTAGCGGTCTAGCCAAAGTCGCTTCTCGAAGGGGATATTTTTATTAGTCTAAAAACTGCATTCTCTATTATAGAACCTTTCTACGTGGGAAAGGTCAAAAGTCGCCTTCTAAAGGGGATATTTCTATTGGCGTTTAAACTACATTCGCTATTAGAGTGCTTTTCTGGTGTTTTTGTTTTGTGTTACAATGATGAAAATATTGGCTACTAGTAAAGGGAGGGAATATCATGCAATTTATGTTAATGCATAGGGATGTACCTGTCTTACAGTTTGCTATTTTCGATGATAGAAATTGGGCCCATATTGTTGATATATTGAATGCGGCTCATATACCTGTTAATATGCTTGGGCAGCCTCATAACAGGGAACGTGCTTTAAATGAATTTATTGATCATCGATTTATTCCTCAAAGTCGTTCTAATTATGATGTTATTAAGTCATTGTATAAGGTAAAAGATGCGTTTGAATTGTCCATGCGATCGTATATGGTGAGTATTTCTGACCATTACTGGGTTAAACCTTGTGATAGTTCGATGACTTGGTCTGATGTAAATTTTTATGATAATCCCATTCCTGATGATCAAGTGTTAATAGGGGCTATTGATACATTACATAAATATGATCCGTGGCGTCGGACGCCGAATACATCGAATAATGGGACATTGCGTCAGATTTGGTTGCACCGCGGAGATGAAATTTTGCTTTCAAAAGCGGGAGAATTGACCTTTAAACAGGAACCGTTTAATGAAGCTGTTGTTAGCGATATATTAGCGTACTTTGATGTGCCTTATGTAACGTATTATTTGGATTATATGTCGGATGAAGCTGAGAATGTATCGGTTTGCGACTGTTTTACGAATCGTAATGTAGAATATATTCCTGCATGGCAATTGACTGCTAATACGAAACCTAACGATGTGAGTGAGTACGCGCATTACGTGAATCAGTTGCATTCATTTGGTCTTACTGATGTGACGAGTCAGTTAGAACAAATGATTGTGCTTGATGCACTTATTGCTAATGAGGATCGTCATTGGGGTAATTTTGGGGTTCTTCGTGATAGTGAAAGTCTAGAATTTATCGGCCTTGCACCTATTTTTGACAATGGAAACTCCTTGGGGTATAAAGCGGCATCTGTTATGCGCAATCGTAATGCGGATATGTCCGTAGCTTTTAACAAGACTCATACGCTGGAATTGAAACATGTATCATCTGCTGTGAAAGTAGACTGGGATGGCATTATAAATCATTGTATGGAGATTGTGGAACATAGATATAATCAACTGGTAGAACCGGAGTTTGGTATGGATCGTGCACATATGATTGGTCAATTGATACAAGAACGAGCAAAAAAATTAAAAACTTTTTAGATTTATGAATTCATTGTATACTACCATTCTCTTCAAATATATGATGATAATTGTTATCGTCCGATTTTCCTCATGAAAGCTTTATGTGTAAAAATCTACTCGTTTCATATTATAGTTAAAATACTCGTTTATGATATTTATAGTTAGTTTAGTAAATGAGTGTATGAGAAGGAGGAATATGCAATGGTAGTAACAATTATTAAAGCTGTTATGACTGCTCTTACTGGTTTGGTAAACGCATTATTGCCTTTATTTAAATAATAAAGTTCCCAAAACCCTCATAAACCCTCAAAGCTTGAGTATGTATACTCGGCTTTGAGGGTTTTTCTTTATGTCTATGTTTACGTATATTTGATGTATATACTATACAGTATTAGTATTTAAACGATATTTATTGTCGGTTTAAATGTAGGTAGTTTTGTTGACTATATCTAAATATATACATATAATAAAAATGAAATAAAGATGAATATATATCTTAGAACTATATATAGAGGGAGACTGAGAGACATGAAAAGAATATTAGTGGTAAAAGCTATGGTTCTTGGGGCCATAGCTTGTTCTATTAATGCTATTGGATTTGCAGCGGGTGTAGAGGCTACACCTATACAAGATGCAACCAATATTCAACAAAATAAACAAGATACGGAAAAACATGAGGCAGTGCAATCTAACTGGATGGACCGTACGGATATTGCTGTAGGTGTACAGTCCGGAGGCCAGTCCAAATTAGATAAAGGACACTTTCTAACAGATGATTTGGATACCATTTATAATAAGAAATCTGATTACGGCAATCTAACGAAAGCCTATATAGAAACATTGCAGCCTATTTCTCATTATGATGAGAACAGTAAAAGTATTCTATTTGTACAAGGGCGCATTGGACGTGGCGGTGAGAAAATAGTTTCAAAAGAGCTGCGTGGTTACTTTCTTCCTGAATTAACAATCAATCGGCATGGGCAATCTAGTTTCACTAAAATAAATACGGATGAAAAATCATCTGAAACATTAGGGATTATTGGTACTGTTGGTATTGGCTATCGACGTCTTAGCCGCAATGAACATGCCTATGTAGGTGTCAATGCATTCGTAGATCGAGCTTTCACAGACAATTACAATCGTATTAGTGGCGGTGTAGAGTATGTAAATGGGCTCAACGAGGTATATGCCAATGTGTACAGAGGGCTTAGTAATAAGGATCTTGTAAAAGGTGGTGGTGGTAATCCATATCCTAAACGCTTGTATCCTAATGGCTATCCAGATAGATTCCCTTATAATACGATTCCTAGTGAAAATTATTATACCTACAAAGGCAGTAGAGCACTAGGAGGCTATGAAATCAGTTTTGCTAGGTCCTTCAAGAATGCCCGTTGGGTTCGTACTTATGTAAATGGATATCGCTGGAAGGGGCAGGGTTTTGGCCATGAACAACATTATAATCCGGGGCGACCAGGTCATTGGTCCGTACCATGGTTTTCTGTGAGGGATGCAAACCACTATAAGGGCATTAAAATCGGTGCTGAATTACAGTTAACACCACATATATCCTTAGATATTGGGTATAACAATGCAAACAATATGTCGAAAGGCATGTATGGTACTGTGAAATATACATTAGGTACATCTAAATTTGCCTACTGGGGTGGCAAGCATAGTGATGATACGATTACTACAGCTCGTTCTAAAATGCTAAATAAGGTACGTCGTCAAGACATGATTGTAGAATCCTTTGATGATATTGAATACGATTATTTAGCACCTATTGATCATTTATAATATGGAGAAAATGTTAGTTTTATCATTATCATGAGAGGGGACTATATATAATGTCAGGTAAATTATTATTGAAAGCCATGGTTTTTGGGGCTATGGTTTTTAGCATATCTACAATAGGAATGGCAGCAGAGGTTCAAGATGTAAATGGACTATATTCTGCACAGCAAACAATTGCATCCGATACAGCTAGAAAAGAGGCCGTTCGTTCTAACTGGATGGACCGTACAGATATTAAAGTTGGCACACAATCGAAGATGGGTAAGCAAGTGTCTGTAGAAACATTGCAACCTTTAACTCATTATGATGAAAACTCCCAGTCCGTATTGTTTGTACAAGGCGGTATTGGTAAAGGTGGTCAAGAGCATACATTTAATTATTTTGATGGGGCTGGTGGCTATTGGTATCCATACGACTCAGCTACAGGAACTGTGCAAACAAAAACTAAAGCAGAACGACATGATGAGATAAAATCTCTAGGTACTGTGGGTAATATTGGCTTAGGATATCGTCAGCTCAGTAAACATGAACATGCTTATGTAGGTATTAATGCATTTGTAGATCGCGCCTTCTCTGAGAATGCTAATCGAGTTAGTGGAGGCTTAGAATATGTATCAGGTCTTAATGAAGTTCGCGCTAATGTATATAGAGGTTTGGGAAATATAAAATCTCAATCATATTCGAAGGGGGTATCGCACCTTCCATTTCCTTTGAATGGTGGTACTGCTAGTATTAATGTGTATACATCTCAAAAAGTATTATCTGGTTATGATGTAAGTTACACTCGTTCATTTAAAAATGCACGATGGGCTCGTATGTATATAGGAGCTTATCACTGGAAGGGACTTGGTATTTCGACGTATAGTGGAGGAACGTCGCCAATTTCGGATCTCAATAATAGTTCTGGTTGGCAAGTGGGTACTACATTACAAGTGACACCTCATATTTCACTAGATTTAGGATATACATCCGATAATAAGTATGCTAGTGGTGCTTATGGATTTGTTAAATATACATTGGGTACATCCAAGTTTGCTTGGCATGGAGGCAAACATAGTGATGATACTATTACGAATGCTCGAGCTAGAATGTTAGATAAGGTAGAACGTAGTCCTATGGTTATAGGTAAGTCATATGAAGAATTTTGGGTAATAGTACCACGTGACCCAGGCTTATAAGCCATAACAAAATACTCTTAATATAATAAAAAGAACGCACAGCGGCCCCGGCATTCAATTGATAGGTTGAGTATCGGGGCCTTGTATGCGTTCTTTTTATTTTGTTTGTTATTGCAAATCCTTAGGTACGCTGAGCGGTTTCCAGTTATCTAGTTCTGGAATGTCTAAGGTCGTAATGGTCCGTTGTATCCAGTAGTTCAAGGATACTTCATTGCCAAAGTACTGTTCAAATAGATATGTATTACCTGGAATGTCCTTTTGCTTGCCGTGTTCATCGACGATGTGGCGCATGGATTCCTTGAGGTACAGTTGCACCCTAAATGGTGTGGACCGCTTGCCCTTAAATATGAAATAGGATGGCCCAATAAAATCGTGGGTACGAACGTTGATTTGTTCGTAGCGATTGCTCTTGAGGCCCTCCAAGGATGCTTGTATCATGGCGTTGGCATCGTCATATTCCTCGAGTAGGAATGGTTCTTGATCGACGTCGAGTACATAGTGCCACGTCGGTTTTTCTTCGTCTGTTTCGATGGCCCATGCATCTGAAAGCTCCGGTAAATGGTGGCTTTCATAAAGATCATGCCACAAATTGTGGGTGTCCTCTGCATTGAGCAGCGATTTATAGATAACCTCGTGCCCTTCAGTTGGGTCGTATCCGTATAACCGAACCTGATAGGTATTACGCGGCATATGTTTACTCTCTAACTTATAGATATTCCGCAATTTGTTCGGAATGGTTAGGAAATGATTGTAAAAGCTAAGCACCACCGTATCTTGTGTAGATAGGGCATGGTCGATAGTTTCTAGGTCATATAAGGTAGTATCCCACTGAAAGCAATTCATATTGACAGCTAATCGAGCTGCATTGTGAGGCCATGTGGTAGGGGCCGGGCGCATGGTTGTAGAGGATTCGGTAATACCTTCCTTGTAGTGCCAATGGCCGTCTACCTTTTCAAAGGCCGCTAATCGTTCTGCAGCCTCATCATCTACAGGAACATCCTTAATTTCTTCGCTGCGATTAGCAAGATGAGACACAATGTACTGATGGGAACTTTCATAATAATGAACCGCACTGTCGAGGTCAGGCGTTCCCGTCACATATCCTTTTTCATAGGCATAGCCCAAGGCAACGCGTGTAAGCGCACGGGTGATGTCGTAGAAGAGCACGCGATCCTCCTCTTGAAGCGCTCGTTTTTCTTCCTCTAAAACGCGGGTCAAGGACTGAACGGCAAATCGGATGTTTTTGGTCACGCCGATGCCGTGAATGCGCATGTAACTGATATACGGCAAGGAGAACAGAAATCTATCCTTCGTCGCCGCCATATGCGTCAAATCGGCGATGAGCCCCCAGTCGAGAGGGAGGCCGCCAATGTGAAAGATATAGTTAAATGCAGCCTGCAACGCGGCATAACCGGCATCATTAAAGTCCTTTGTGGCCGCCCGTTGATATAGTTCAGTAGCCTTGATTGGGTCATATGGAATGGCCGCACGCAACAAAGGTTGCTCGTAAAAATGATAGTAATAGTCCGCAAGTTCTGCGATACATTCTGGCTGGCCTAGGTCAGCACCCTTTGTAAACCATGTGAAAGCCTCTGTAAATTCGCCCTTTTCGTGATGGTCGAGGCCCGTATAGAGCATCATGGTGGGGTTGCCTAATTCAGCGGCCCTGCGTGCCACACGGCGCGCATTATCGTAATCGCCTTCGTCGATATAAATATTGCGCAAGTTCCCTTGGAACATGGCTAGCCCTTGATCGAGGGCTTTGGTAAACCAGTATTTCGCATGCTCACGAGATTTTGCTTGTAGCGTTTCCTCATCTACCATACCGCGCAAGGTAGCAATGATTTCACGTAAACTCTTGCTGCGCGTCGCTTGGTGTAATCGTTGACTAAAGCTAGCCTTTTTGGGGCCTAATAGTTGTTTAGCCTCGTTAATAACGTGGTAATCGCCCCAAAAGAATACGTTGCCTATAATATATTGGCAGTATGCATCGTCCTGCTTTGCATAATCATAGATGATGCGGAATGCATCATCAAAGGACAACTGCATATCTCGCCTCACCGTAGGCGTAATCGACCCAGCTATGCGCAATGCTTGTAATGTGCCAATTGGACTATTTTGGCGGATACTATCATGCAAACACTGATACGTGCGCATATTATCCTCTGGAAAACCCGACTCGGCCCACGTAAATCGCGGTCCAGCGTACACACGTGCCAATAGGGCGTATGCGTCTCCTAATTCACGTTCTTCTGGAGATAAAGCCTTCTGGTAGACCTCCTCAGCATCTGATTCACCAACGCTGCCTTGTGATGTAGTCGTGTTGCGTAACTCATACTGAATCGGCTTTGTCACATTCGATTGATTATTTACAATCGACTCTAACATGCGCAGACCCTCTTGAGCGGACTGCGGATCATAAGACATAAAAATTAAGTGGAAGACCCGTTGGAGGCGGTCTGTGAAATATTGAGCCATAGGCCCTCCTTTCGTTTTTATACAATACACTACTATTATATACCGAATACACAGCTCGTGAAAGGTAGGAAAGGTGATGGGGCCTCTGAAAGCCGACACGCTACTGCGCTTCGCGGAGCCCGAAGTCGTTTTCAGAGGCCCCATCACCTTCAACTATCTCGTTCTATGTTAATTCGGTATATAATAGTAGTGAAATTGATAAAATCCGTTATTGCCAACCCAACCGTTGGACAGAGAAAGGAGGGCCTACGGCCTGTGTGACGACATGCCCTGAGAACCTCCACCGGCCGGGTCTGATTCGCCCTTCGGGCTCACAGGGCCAAAGTCGGATTTTTAAGCCCATCGGTTCTATCTCTCAATCCATAGCCGACACGCGGAATATAATAGTAGTGAAATTGATAAAATCCGTTATTGCCCACCCAACCGATAGAAAGGAGGGCCTACGGCCCGTGCGGAGCTCGAAGTCGTTTTCAGAGGCCCCATCACCTTCAACTATCTCGTTCTAGTGTTGATTCGGTATATAATAGTAGTGAAATTGATAAAATCCGTTATTGCCTACCCAACCGAGGGACAGGAGGGCCTACGGCCTCTTTCTCCTCTGTATAACGAAAAAATAATTTCTATTTACGATGATAGGATAGTAAAAAGAACCGGTTCTGAAAACGACTTCGGGCTCCGCGTAGCGCAGTATTCTCTTATTCATATAACAAAGAAATAATTTCTAACACGTGTTGTAGAATGCAAAAAAAAGACACCTGGCAAAAACCGACTTTTGGCCCTGCCCCGAAGGGGACAGACCCGGCCAACGGAGGATTTTTGCTAGGTGTCTTTTACATGTATTCAAAACAATGTATTAGAAATTATTTTTTGTTATAGTCACCA
>OKWB01000255.1_pt1 | contig 9948 bp, 6 predicted proteins | sample 1607211 | NCBI WGS metagenome assembly OKWB01 (sample SAMN07501056, study PRJEB24779) | human gut metagenome
TCCTACATTATAATCACACTACTCATCATAATTTCTGTTATATCATGAGCGTTCAGCTACATCGATTCTATGTAATAGTTCTTTTGCTAGTTCTTGGGCTGTTTTGAATTCCTCATGTGAAAGCACCATAAGTACAAAGCTATCTGTTCCAATATCCATGTCTACTAACTTATGCGTTTTCCATGTGGCATTAATATGTGCACACCAGTCCATAATACATTGTTCTTCATCTAATCCTGCTGTATCAATAATGAGATTTTCACTAGTATCTAATGACTTGTTACGTATTAACTTCTGCACATGATAAAGAAAATCCTCTAATTCAATTTTTAAAGATAGCTCTACAGCGCGACCTTTAGACTGTAGTTTCTCATAGAGGTTCCACCAGCTATCGTCTAAGTCTTCCATGGAGTTTAACTTTGCCTTAGCCATAAACGATTTAGCTTGTTTAGCATTGCCTAGCAATAGCGTTGCCAGCTCTGTAAATGTCGATTTCATCTGCTCTATATCTAGATACGCTACTTCTACACACAAACTACAATCAGGTACTCTGCGTTTTTTCACAAAAGCCCGCATCATCTTTACTGCGTCAGGATAACTTACATCAGCCATACGATAGGTCTTGCCATCTATATCTAAGAATAAATCTACTGCATCCTGCTTTTTACCTACACGTGCTTTCATGGCAGTACATCCATCGATGGCATGAGGTGGGTATAATTCTATATACATAATAAATCCATCATGTATGGCCTGTAAGGTATTATCGATACCTACTATATTAAAACCATTTCGATTATAATCGGGGCTCTTCAAACGCCATTCTTCGTAATTGTCGAATAATTTTTCTTGAATCCAATTGGAAAAACTCATAAGGATGCACCTTTACTTAACAACTGTATACCAATATCCTATTTTATCTTATTATATCATTATTTATAAATTAAATAGCATGATTTATAAGTATATTAAATAACAATATATAGATTCAAAAATAGGGATGTGAATTATCACATCCCTAATAACCAGTCTAATACATTACATTGCTGAATTCCATTATAATTATGAGATTTATAGAGCTCATCCATAGTGAGTAAAAATTTAGGATACTGATCTTTAACCGCTTCTAATGGTGCTAACTCTCTGTCTCTAGTAGTTGGATCCAATACACTTTCTGATACTTGGTAGTACTCTAATATGCCACCAGGCTTTTGAGCAACGAAATCTATTTCGCCCTTTGTTAATTGTCCAACATATACTGTATATCCTCGACGCCGCAACTCAAGGTATACAACATTTTCTAATACATGACCCCTATCACGGTTACTATCAGGTAGTAATAGTTGCTTAAAAGCCATATCCACTACATAATACTTGGGACGTAATCTTAATAATTCTTTGCCTCGCACATCAAATCGTTCTATATTATACAACAGTAAACTATCTTCTAAGCCCCTAAGATAACGTTCTACAGTTTTGTTATCTACCTTTCGGCCTGCGCTTGTTAATGAATTCGCAATCTTTGTAGGATTAATCAAGCTACCAATATTGGCGAAAATATATCTCACAATACTTTCAAGTAATTTAATATCTGCAATTTTTAATCGATCAACAATATCTTTTAAAACAACGGTATTAAATAAACCTTGTAAATAATCCTGCCGACCTTGCCAATTTTCCGACATATGTAAAAGCCCTGGGAATGAGCCTTCACTTACATATTTTTCATATAAGACCATCCGTGAAAGCCCACTTTCACTATAGGCATCAACATATTCCTTATAAGACAAGGGAAGCATCTCAATTTGTACATAGCGACCTGTGAGAAGTGTAGCCATATCAGAGGACATAAAATAAGCATTAGAACCTGTAATATATATATCAACATTATCTTGTACAAAGAAGTTATCTACTACACGCTCAAATGATGGTACATGCTGAATTTCATCGAGAAATAGATACATTTTTTTACTTGGAATAATCCGTTCATTAATGTATTCATATAAAGCCCGATAATCTCTTAGTTTATCATACTCCATCAACTCAAAATTAATATCAATAATTTGTTCGGCAGTTACATTATCGGCTAATAACTCATCTTGAAACAACTTAAACAACGTAGATTTACCACAACGCCGTATACCAGAAACAACCTTAATAATAGGTCTATCTTTATGTCTTCGAAGAAAATCTAAATAATATGGTCGCGATACTAATGACATGCACACACCTCCTCGCTAAATGGGTTTTCAAACCTAATCCTATATCTATTATATCACTTTAAGGTTTCAAAACCTAATTTTTATGTTTCTATATCATATTTTAGGTTTTAAAACCTAAATTCAATTATATCGCCATGGCAAAATTTTTATAATCAAAACCACCCGTAAAACGAGTGTTTTCTCACGGGCTATAAGCCTGTAGTACTAGGTCTGCGTCTAAAGGCTCTAGTTTTCACTACGTTCAAGCAGCATAGCCATTGACTCTTAACGATTTCCTTAAAGGGGAATATATTACTTGTACCCTAAAAAGTATCCTCATATTCTTTTACACTAAGTTTATCTTTCATTTGGTCATATAACTCTTACTCACGTTACGGTAGCTTCATTTAAACCTACCGTACTTACATAAAAAAGATGAAACTGATATTTTAGATAGGATTAATACTAGCATATGCACATAATCTGCCATAAGCTCCCCCTCTATAATCTTGACGCCCTTATATTCGCATAAACGTCGTAGTATTTTACGTAAACTATTTCTGTATTGATTATATATAACTTTACGTCTATACTTAGGTGTAAATACTATGTGGTATTTGCATAACCATTTTGTGTGCGCAAGGCTCTGTGTCTTTGTTGCCATATAAAATCACCTTTCTTTTGCATATAATACGGCTTGAACACCTACATTATACTTAAGCAAGGTGATTTTTTGTATAACTTTCGTCGCCGCATCCGCATAGCGAGTGGTTTTATGATTCGCAACAACGTCGCGAACCAATCTAAAGACAAAATTAAAATAGACATGTAATCAATATCACATGTCTATTTTAGCTATCAATTATTTATCTATCCAATTTATTAATACCCCAATACTCTTGGATAATAAAAGTTTCTTCAATAAGATTACAACTTGAACTCCCCTTAAACTCACCTTTTTCATCTTTCAAAATACAAGTAATACGATTAAGTTTATTACGAAACAACCTATGTTTAAGTTTTTGACCTTGTATATATGCTTTAAAAGCCTTCAAAAATCCTAATTCATGATAACAAGATACTGTCCAGCCTTTATTAGTGCGTGCAAGAAGATAAATAGGTTCTTCTTGTACCTCTTTTTTTCCCATATCAAAATCAGGATTCCACCAATCCTTTCCACTTATATGTAATACTGTACGAGATTCTATCATAAGTGGAAATTTGAAATCCTTTACACTAATAACAAAGTTTTTATTATAGACTAAATATAAACCATAAATACATTTCGGTGATAAAGATGGATTATATATATCTAGCTCCACACTATAATGAGGGTCTTTATCACTACGAAATTTTTTAAATTTATATCCAATTAATTCTATCTTTTTACAAAATAATGTTAAATACGAAGTGTATATACCGATTACTAACATTATGCTATTACTAGCGATAGCAATTATACGTTCTAATTCTTCCAACTTATAGCTCCCCTCACGTTATTCACAAAACGGATATACATGTAGCCCAATAAATATACACTCACATCGTCTCTAAATTATAAAATAGCATCATTTTCTCCCTCTAATTATTTTGCTGTAATGCTACAACCATCTTATTAACAGCGTCAGTTATTTCCTCTAAAGAAACTACAAACCACTCTTTAGCTTCCACATACTTTCCATTACCTAACTTTACAGTTGCAACCAAACGTTGATTTGCAAATACTTTATGAAGATAATTTTCTACACTAGATGCAGATAAATTTTGAATTTCATAAGTTGCAATAAGTTCTATAGGAGCATAGAAATATGTTGATTCATTTTCGGTATTATTAAGTCGATTCTTAAGATTTTTAGTATATCCAATTTTATATAGGTTATTTATATTACGTAAATCTTGATGTTCACCAGCATATTTAACTACATATACATAACCAGTTGTTGTAAACAAGCTTTCATCTACATCATCAAAATCAGTAACCATCTTCCCGTACCTAGTTTTATCATATAAGGAAGACACGAGACTTAAGAGTTTAATATCATTTTCTTGCTGATTCTCATAAATAGTATGAACTTTAAATTCTCGTCCATCAGTCTCATTGTATGTTTGGCCCGTCTTTGGATCATAAATACGTTCTACATAAAGGAGAACACCTTTATCAATATAAAATGCATTAGCACGTATTCTATTTCCCGAATAATCTATTACTCGTCTTCTCCCATCAGCAATTTCTTGCTGCGTTTTTCTAAACATTTCACGGAATTTTTCAAAGCCTTTATTCATGCGTTTGCGTTGGCTTAAACCATCAGCCATATGAACAGTATTTTTATAACGTCCCATATTAGTTAAAGATGACAAAAGTTGCTCGTCTTCATCTAGCAAGTCATCATCAAGAATCTCATCTAGGCTCAAATCACTAGGTTCAGGCTTAAGCAAATTTAAATAATCATACTCCTGTAAAGATTCCATTCGATTAAAATCTTGGCGTAACGCCTCTAACCATTTAGCTAATTTACGTTCTGTAATATTAGTCCTCGAAATAGTTGGTTCGCCACCATTTACTTTAATCCAATTGTTTAATTCTTCAAATTTAATAATATCTGGATTTAAACTAACGATGTCTTTCTTTTTCTCTACATCCTTAGCTAATCCTTCAAAATCCGGATCATTAAAGATATCATCTATACTAAAATCACCCATTATCTCGCTCCCGTTTTAATTCAACCAATTTAACAAGTGCATAGTACAGTTTAGTTTCATATTCATCATCTGGATTTTTTTCTGGACTTCGATTATGACTCTGTTTGAATTGCTTAATTTGTGGATATAAAATTTTTAGATCTTCTTCAGTAAAGTCATATTTTTTAGCATCATAAACCTTTAAGAATAGTCGTAATATCTTAGCATCTACATTACGAGATAAAATTTCATAAGCACTTTGGAATGGATTAATACTATCAATCAACTCAATATTCAAGTCATTGACATTAATAAATTTATTGGCCATTTTAATAAGGCTTCTATTTTCCTTATCTCGTTCTGTATGCGTTAAAACAAAATCTGCCATTACATGCTGACGTACCTCTTCTATTTCTTGAGTATTCAAATCCGGATATACAGTCGCAATAACACGAGGTATTAATGCAAAATTAATATTTCTTGTATCTTCATTTGCCGCAATAGCTTCTCTAATTTTATCTTCTTGAAGTATAGTTGCCTTAAGCTCCGTTAAATCTTGTTCAATAATCTCCTTAGTTCTAGAAGTTGATGGCTCAGTTATTCCCTTCACATAAATATCTTTTTCTTTGCTTACTTGTTCAGGGGATGTTCTTGGTTTAAATCGGTAGTTAGGTGCCAGAACATTTTCCATTAATAAACTTGCAGAAATCGCTTTCATTGTATTATTAATAGCCCATGTAACTTCATCATCCTTGGCATCGGGTGCAGCTAATAGATTTGTAAACTGTGCAGTAGTTTTATTACTACTATCACGTGTAACACGACCAATAATTTGTACAACCTCTGTCAAAGAATTCCGATAACCAATTGTAAGAGCATATTCTGCGAAAGGCCAATCAAAGCCTTCTTTAGCCATGCCTAAAGCAATTATGATATCTAAATCATTTAATTCTGACATATTAGCTAAATAACTGCTAACACGATCACGACCTTCTTCATTCACTAAATCAGCAACTTTCAATAACTTACCTGACTCAGTTTTTATAGTAATAATTCCAGATGTACTATCTTGTCCTTGAATCGTCCCTAAAACATCCAGAATGGCATCAACCTCACCATATTTATCTTTTGTGGATTCACCAGAATTTACACTCGGAATATGAATAATTGTTTTTTTATCAATAAATTCAGGTAATACTTCATAAATCGCATCTGTATATGTCCCTTGATAGAACTTATAATTCATACTAAAACTTTTTAGGTATTTATAACCTTCCAATTGTTCATAATATGTATATGTTACTCTATCAAACTCTAATTCATCTTCTGGTGAAAGAATTGGTTTACTATCCCCTCGAAAATAAGAACCGGTCATAGCAAATACATGAGCACTAGAATTCTTAATAATCCCGCGTAAAGCTTCACCAAGAACGGAGTTAGTATCATCAGATACATGATGGAATTCATCAATAGCTACCAATGTATCATCAAAGTCTGCATCAGAAAGGTCTTCTACAGCAAAACGAAATGTTGCATGTGTTACGATTATCACATTATCTGAAGTATCTGTAGAATGCATAAACTTAACAAAACGCTCAACCTTACTACGATCACTCCCAATAGTGGTTAAATTATTTTCAGGTTTAACATACCAATCAAAAGGAAAACCATTAACAGATAATTTAACACTAGCAAAAGATCGACCTATAGATCGCTCAGGTACTGCAATTATCACCTTTTTCATACCTTGGTTGTGTAATTTATCTAGTGCAACAAACATTAAAGCTCTAGATTTACCAGAGGCAGGTGGTGCCTTAACTAATAATTTTTTACTATTACGTTTCTTATATACACGAGCTTGCATCTCACGCATACCAAGCGAATCAGTATTTACACTACTACCTCTTTGCCCATATGTTACCTCAAAAACTTTATCACTCATTAGACTCCACCTTATCCTTATACATATTTAACAAAAGACTCAACCGTTCTTGATCATCCACAAAAGCTTTTGTTTGATACAACTTATCCACTAATAAATCTAATCTTTGATGAATTTCTAATAATTCTTCTGGCATTTTCTTAGCATCATATAATTGGGCTAATGTTTTCCCTGACATTTCTCTATAATCCAATATTTCAAAGACACAGTCTTCAATTTCTGCCTTTGCTTGTTCCGAAATCTTAGGTACAGGGAATGTATTATATACTAGTCCCGCAGAATAACGATATCGTGTTTCTAATTTTCCCCCGATAGCACGCATCCATGTCATATGCATTCGAGATTCAAGAAGACCAAGAAGATATATAGGGGCATCATAAATAGCCATAGCTGAATTAGAGATAATTGTATCCTCCCCAACAATTCCCATAGGTAAATATTCACGATTTTCAGATGAATGACATGGTATCAGAATTGATTGGGTCGTAGTCATATTAGTATCTCTAAAACTCCAAGCTCTCTCTGCTAATCCTTTTGCTGAGCTATTAATTCTATGATTATAGGTCCGTGCAATACGTTCTTTTACTATGGGGTTAGATTCTAATTTTTTATAATCATTTTCACTTAACCATAACGCATATCTATATTTACCTTTAATAAGTTCAGCTGCACCAATATATTTCTTTATATACGGCTCTAACTCTGGATATGCTTCAATGTAATCGAGTCTTTCTTCTGGTGTAATTACTAATCCACCCCCATCGTTTGGCATATTTCCAAAACACATTTTCGGTAATCCATTAATTGTATTTGTCTCACTTTTTACAATAATATTTTCATTTTCTGTTATATATGGGGTTATATTACTGACCCTTCTTTGAAATCCGGATTCATCATATAAAAATCTATCTAATAAAGTACCCTTAGAGCAAAGACCAATTATATTTACAGTTACTCCGGCATTATTGCTAGCATTATTAGACCACTTAAAAGCAGAATATGCGAAAGAAATATCAACATATTTTAATAAATAATTCCAAATTAAAGCTACTTGTTCTCCTTGACAAATAGAATTAGTTGTTACAAAAGAAGTCTGACAATTATTATGTCTCATTAACTCAACGGCCTTAAAAAACCACCCAGCCACATAATCCATCGACCCATAGGAACCTTTATCTCCTACTACTAGCTTTAAATCTTCTTTTTGATAATCCTTCTGTTTCTTACTTCCTTTATATTGTGGATTTCCTACAATATAAAGTTCATCATCTCGATTTATATTAGTAAGTTGTGACCAATCATGGCGGAGTGAGTTTCCAACATATATTTTTCCTGCATCATGCAATGGTAGTAATGATGCTTTTGCATTCTTTATCCTGGTTTCCATTTCAACATTCATTTGATGTTCCGCAATCCACAAAGATAATCGAGTAATCTCATATGCAAAATCATCGAGGTCAATCCCTATAAAGGAGTTCAGAGATACTACACTCTCATAAAATAATCTTCCACCTTGAGCATTCTCTTTTGGCATTAATTCTTGTAATTTACATAGAATAACAATTTCTATACGACGCAATTCTTTGTACGCAATAATTAGAAAATTTCCTGATCCACACGCTGGATCAAAAACTTTTATTTTCGATAATCGCTCTATTAAAGCCTCTAATTCTTTAATGAAGCTTCTTCGATTAGCCCCCTTGGTCTTATCAGTAATATCTTTTTCTTCATTTTCATCAATACGATCAAATATATCTTGTTTTACTTCATTTAAATTATCAATAAAAAGCGGACATAAAACACGGCGAATATTTTCTACACTTGTATAATGCATTCCTGTAACTGAGCGTTTTTCTCCATCAGCTACTGTCTGAATCATAGCACCTAAAATATCTGGATTAATCTCAGTCCAGTTAAGTAGTTCACCAGCCTCAATAATAAGTTCACGCGTCGTTTTATCAAACACTAAGTCAACGTGTGGCTCTGAAAAAAGCTTACCATTTACATAAGGAAAACCTCTTAACCATTCAGGTTCAGCATCGCGATTTTCACGATCTAATGATGCATAAATTTCAGAAATAACCTGATTTAAATCAGATCCATCTACATTTGTACGTGTTTTAACAGTATTAGTAAAGATACCTTTTAGCATAATATCAGTATCTTCTGCAAATAAGAGGAATAACAAACGAATCAAAAATAGATTGAACGCATGTTCTTCTGTCGTTTGGTCCTTAAAACTATTAATCTCTCTTAACTCATGATATAACTCTTTAAATCTTGATGCAGCCTTAATATCCGCAGGATTTTCACGGCTATAATCTACCTTTTCAATACCATTCCAAGGTAAGAAAAAATCTGCATGTAGTGGCAATTCAGCTATTGACGTAATCAAGGAATCACCTGTCTTTGTGTCAATGGCCGCTAATTCGTTAAAGTTTGTAGCAATTACAATACGAGGTTTATTTCTTTCGTCTGATACTTCTTTTACCATATCAGTAACACGAGCCATAGGCGAGGATGTTTCAGAAACTACGTCGTACATCGCCTTATTTTTTATTACTGTTTTACCTGCATTTCTTGCTCGAGTAATTGAAGCAGCTGGAAAATTATAATTTGATATAAAGTCATAGAAGAAATTTTCCTGATTTATTCCGTCTTTTAGATATTTCTTAATATTATTCTCTATAGTAATAATATCTGCCATAATAAACTCCCTATAAAACACTACAACCCTAAAACACTTATTATAAAAAAAAGAAGTTACTAAACCTAGTAACTTCCTTCTTTATATATAGCCAAATCAGAAAGTTGGCTGTCTGTGGTCTATTAAGTTTTTATCAATTATAAAACATAAATATCCCCAATTTTGGTGCGCCTAGAGGGAATCGAACCCCCAACCTACAGTTTAGGAAACTGGCGCTCTGTCCGGTTGAGCTATAGACGCATGTACACTTTATTATATCGTTTTTAAATCTATCTACGCAAGAACTATGCTATAATACAGCTGTTGATAGTATTAAAGAGTTCTTATAAAAAGAGGTATGTGTAATGAAACTATGTAAACGATCGATTATTACCAGTTCACTATTAGCTGTCTTAGCTATATCATCCGCATACGGGGCT
>OKWB01000283.1_pt1 | contig 8517 bp, 7 predicted proteins | sample 1607211 | NCBI WGS metagenome assembly OKWB01 (sample SAMN07501056, study PRJEB24779) | human gut metagenome
GGGTGATGCCCAAAAGTTCGAATCCCTCACGCTGGCATTCGCCCAGATGAGCAGCACTGGCAAGTTGACTGGTCAGGATCTCAATCAGATGATTAACGCCGGTTTCAACCCCCTCGAAGAAATCTCCCGCAAGACAGGTAAGAGCATTGGTGAGTTGAAAGAGGAGATGGGTAAAGGCGCTATATCTGCGGATATGGTTGCTGATGCTTTCGCTTCTGCCACTAGTGAGGGTGGGCGGTTTTATGGTGCGATGGACGCCCAATCTAAAACCTTCTCCGGACAATTGGCCACCTTGCAGGACGGTGTAGCAAACCTCAAGGGCCTCTTGGCTGGTGGCTTGACCACCGCGCTAGCCGGGACGGTGATGCCGATGGTTAACGGGTGGGTCGACGAACTCACGAGCGCTTTCGAGACCGGCGGGGCACCAGCCCTGATCGACACCTTCGGCGGGATCCTGAAAGAAGCACTGGCATTTATCGCCGAACAACTCCCACAAGTGGTTGAGACCGGCATGACAATACTGACCTCTTTACTTGAGGGGATTATTGCGGTGCTGCCGTCCCTAGCCGAAACCGCCGTAACCCTAATCGTCGCATTAGTAGAGGCGATCATCGAGGCGCTGCCGAACCTGTTGGAGGCTGCGGTGCAGATCATTACTACGCTGGTGGCCGGTATTGGTGAGGCGCTGCCGCAGTTGAATCCGGCTGCGGTCGAGATGTTGACCACGATGATCCAAGGGTTAGTGGATAACCTGCCGCTGATTTTGGACGCCGCGCTGCAGCTCATCACTGGTCTTGCTGAGGGCCTGATCGCGGCGATACCGGTGCTGATTGAGGCTTTGCCGCAGATTATTCAGGGGCTGGTGGATTTCCTGATAAGTACTATTCCGCAGATCATCCAAACCGGCATCCAACTACTCACCAGCCTCGTGTCTGCGTTGCCGGAGATTATTACTGCAATAGTGGCAGCTCTGCCACAGATCATCACAGCTGTCATCAACGGCGTGCTGGGTGCGATACCGCAACTGATTCAGGCTGGTATTCAACTGTTTGTTGCGCTGATTGGTGCCTTACCTCAGATCATCACCACGATTGTGGCCGCGTTGCCGCAGATTATTTCTGCTGTGGTATCGGCTATCGGTGGAGCTATCCCGCAGTTAGTGCAGGCCGGTATCCAGCTACTAACAGCACTGATTGGTGCGCTACCGCAGATTATTGGCACGATTGTCTCGGCTATCCCGCAAATTATTGGCGGGATTGTTTCTGCTGTTCTGGGTGGTGTGGGCCAGATGATCAATGCTGGGGCCTCCTTGGTGTCTGGTTTGTGGCAGGGCATCCAGTCGCTGGCCGGGTGGTTGTGGGATCGGGTTTCTAGCTGGGTATCGAGTATTTGGGATGGGATCCTCGGATTCTTCGGCATCCACAGCCCTTCCAAACAAATGGCGTGGGTCGGCGACATGCTCGTAGCAGGCCTGGCCGGAGCCATCACCAGTGAGGGCTATAAGGCAGCAGACGCAGCAAAAGACATGGCCAAAAACACCCTCGATGCAGTAAGCGAACTCAGCAGTGGCATTGAAGTGCCAATCAACATCAACGACACGGACTTGCACCTACCGAATGTAGATCTGGCACCAGCAGCCATTCGACACTCCGATGCCAGCCCATCACCAAATGGGGCTTCGCCTGTAGATGTGGAGGGCATCGTCGATACCACTGCGAGGCGGATCCTCGGTGCCTTGGATGTTCAGGTGGTGCTCAATGATGGGACACTCGTCGGCAAGCTGGCTCCGCGCATCGATGCTCAGCTCTCGCGGCTATCAAGACGCAACAACCTAATCATGGCGGGAGCGTGAGGCGATGTATGGGTTTACTCTCGACCATAAGATCTCCTCAAAACAGTTGGGTTTGCGGTTCACCGCACCCGTAGAGATCCCAGCCGCCACACGGCGGGTAGACGACATCGAGGTGGCAGGTCGCGCCGGTTCTTTAACCCGGTTTGCTGGCTGGAAGGACACTGAAATCAGCCTGCCACTAGCGGTCAAGGGTGGCCTGGAGGCTTATCGGCAAGCATGTTTTGAATTGATGGAGACTTCGGCGATTTCGTTTAGTGGCGAGCCTGGCATGTTCAGGTATTTGAAGCACGTCGAGGTATCGCCGCTTGCCCGGGAGATAGGTTCTTGGGGCATGTTCCAGGCAGAGCTGACATGTGCCCCATTTACCTATCTGGATGCCGGCATGAAACCGGCCACGCTCAATGCTTCCGGAACCCTGCTGAATCCCGGATTGTTGCCTGCTGATCCGGTCATCACTGTGTTTGGTACCGGACAGTTGGAGTTGACGATCAACAGCACCAAGCATGTGGTGGCATCCCCAGCTGGACAGGTGACCCTCGATTCTTCCCGGTTGGTGGGGCACGTGGCTGGTAAAGCCCAAAGCGACGCCCTAACCGGGGCCTTCCCGCAACTGCAACCTGGTGCTAACCAAATCGAGTTCGGTGCTGGGGTCTCGAAGATTGTGGTGCAGCCCAACTGGCGCACTCTATAGCAGAAAGGCCTATTGATGATTAGCGTTCATGAGCGCAGCACAATAACTTTCACCTCGACTGGGCTAGCAGTGTTGGATCGCGAGATTATTGATCCGGTTGTGACAGAGGAACTAAACGGGGGCTTCACGCTGAGGTTTAACTATCCGGCAGACGGCCCGGCCGCGCAGTATCTGGTGTTGGAGAATATCGTGGCTTGCCGGGTGCCTGGCATACAGTCTCGTCAGGGTTTCCGCATCACCGAGATAACCACCACCCTGGACGGGCTACTCGAAATCACCGCGCATCATGTGTTTTATGACCTTGCCGCAAACCTTGTCGCCGACACCTATGTTGTCAACAAGACGGCTGCTGATGCGCTAAAGCAGCTTCTTGATGCTGCTAATAGCAAGCACGGGTTTACAGCATCTAGCTCCGACACCAGCACTCGCGCTTCGGCTCGTATCGTGCGTCAGTCTCTAGCCGCTGCAATCCTAGACTCCAAGACAGACAATAGCTTTGTCTCGCGATGGGGCGGCGAACTGGCCTTCGATAACTGGCACATCCACCATGCACCCCGCAGAGGCCGAGACGCTGGCGTGGTGATCAGGGATCGTAAAAACCTAACCGGCTACGAAGCGGTACTGGATTACACAACTGTGGTGACCCGGATTCTGCCGGTCGGTTATGACGGGTTGTTGCTGCCGGAACTGTATGTCGACAGCCCCCGAATCAATGATTATGTGGCTCCGCGTATCAAGGTGATCCGGTATGGGCCTGTTAAAACTATTAAGGATGCGGAGAAGCCGCGTGAGGACGAACTACCCTTGCCGCAGGCATACGAAAAGTTACGCCAGCTAGCTAAAGCAGAATACGCGACCCGTCATGTCGATCAACCGCATTGCGCCTACAAGATCTCGTTCGTGGATCTGGCTTCGACGAAAGAATATGAGGGCTTTCGTGACCTGGAAACCGTGGCCCTGGGCGACACGGTAACCGTCCGCCACGATGACCTCAACGTCGCACTCACCGCCAGGGTTATTGCCTATGACTACGATCCACTCGTCGAAGAATACCTCAGTATCGAGCTTGGGAATGTGGCCGCTAAGTTCACCGACATCACGCATACCATCAACACAGCACGTGCAGAGGCTGCTCAGGCTGGGGTGCTAGCTGGTGTGGCTCTCGCGTCGGCTGATGGGAAGAACACCAACCATTACGGCGCGACCCAGCCGGCACAGGCTCAGCTGGGCGATATCTGGTTTAAAGAGGACGGTGAGCAGACCGAGATCTGGATTTACAAGAGCACCGATACTGGCCAGCCGGGCTGGGTGGGGTTGGCTACGGATCTCAACCACGCCCAAGTGACGGCGGAGCTGAGTAAAACCCGCACCGAAATATCCCAGGCTAAGCAGGCTGCTGAGCAAGCCCAAGCCAAGGCTGTTGAAGCTCAAAAGCTAATTGATCATGCTGCGTCGCAGGCGGTGGAGGCTAAGGAGCAGGCGGATGCTGCAGTAGCCAAAGCCACCAGTGCCGAAAACTCGGCCGCAACCTTGTGGCAGATGGTAAACGCCACCAATAGCCAGGTTTCTTCTCAGCTGACGATGCTTTCTGATGACATCAACCTGAGAGTCAAAAACGGTGAGATCATTGCTCAGATCAACATCAGCCCCGAAACAGTTTTGATTGATGGTAAACGGGTGCATATCACCGGCCAGACAATGATTGATAACGCGGTGATCGGCACCGCAATGCTTGCTGATGCTGCGGTCACGAACGCCAAGATTGGTGCGGTGGATGCTGCCAAGATTACGACCGGAACCCTAGCAGCGGGCAGGATCGCTGCCGGCTCGATCACCTCGGACAAGTTGACTATCAGCAATGGGTTTATTCAGACCGCGATGATTGCTGATGGGGCTATCACGAATGCGAAGATCGGGTTTTTGGATGCCGCGAAAATCACGACCGGATATTTGAATGCTGCCCGTATTCGGGCCGGTAGTATTTCGGCCGATAAGTTGGCGGCTAATGCGATTCAGGTTGGGTTGGCTGGCTGGGATCAGTCGATTCGTATTGACCCTGACCGGATTGAGTGGTTTGAGGCCCAGACTCGTCAGGGCAGTCTTTCTGGGCGCGGTATGCAGTTTTGGTATGGCAGCCGTTTTATTGGTGAGATGACTAGGGGCTCAAAGGCTGGAAACCCAGATGTGCAGGGTATCGGTATGTCCCTTGGTCAAGGAGGGGACTATGTGGCCTGGAGCTACCAAAATCAGCAAGACGGAAATTTTTCTAGCTGCCTGACGCTGGACCCTAAGGGTAAATTCTATGGCACCCCGGGTATCCATTTGGGTGTGGATCTGCGCACCCGGGGCCACAAGTTCTACACCTCAGGCGACAGGTTCGTTTCACTACAAGATGTGTCTTTGACCGATCGGGGTACGCATCCGGGCTGGGTTGGTCAAACAGGTCTTTCGAAGATTGTTTTCCACACCTATGACTTGATGGTTGTCACGAATGGTTCTTTTTATAACATGAGCCGGGTTATTGATCGGCTAAATGATCTGATGAACAGGGTCAATAAACTGCTGGATCTTTTTAATAGAGGCTGGGTTACCCGTATTGAGCGCAGAGGCTCTGATATCACCTGGGGCTATTTCAGCAGCACCGGCTACAACCGAATGTCTACCAACCTGACCTAAAAAGAAAGTGTTTTGTCATGAAAGTTTTGCTACCTAACAGTCAACTGGCAGGTGTTGCTGATCTGCTGGAGACCATGTCTTTAAAACCTGCCGCTTCTAGGGCACGAACCAAACTGCTAAACCTCATACGTGAGGCAATAACACGGTTTGGGGCCGATGAGTACGAGCTGGTTAGCCAATACGCCCACCTAGATGAGCAAGGCAGACCTGTAATCGATAAGGACGGCACGTTTTCGTTAGCCGATGAGGATAAAACAGCAGAGTTTTTCACAACCCGCCAACAGCTACTTGATACTCCCGCCGAGGTAGAAGGCCCCACATATGAAGGCCACCTTCAAGACCTAAAAGACATGCTCGATACATACGACTGCGAACTGTCAGGGCAAAAAGCTCAAGCCTACGATTGCCTCTACGAGGCTGTAGCCGAAGCAATCAACAAAACCGGCGAGAACCATTAGCAAACCAAATCGTTCCTAAAGTACCCCCTGATGCCCATACAGGTTAAAGGTCTACCTGTTTAATCCATGCCCGCCAGCAGGTGGGCATTTTTCTTTAACACCCACTACACCCTCAAGGGGCTGGTGGGTGTTTTTGTTTCCCTAAATTTATTTTGAAAGGACTTGCTTGCGCCATGAACATCAAAGTCATCTGGGCCACCATCCAAGCAATCTTTACCGCAATGGGAGCTTGGCTGGGAACCTTCCTGGGCGGGACCGACTCCCTGCTATATGCAATCGTCGCGTTCACCATCATCGACTACGCCACTGGCGTGCTAGCAGCAATAAACGCCCACCGACTCAGCTCCTCGGTCGGGTTTAGAGGCATCGCCCGCAAAATCCTCATCTTCACGCTCATCGGACTAGCCCACCTGCTCGACGTGCATATTCTCGGCACACCCGGAGTGCTGCGCACCGCGACGATCTTCTTCTATCTATCCAACGAAGGCATCTCCATCCTCGAAAACGCTTCACTGCTGGGTCTGCCGATCCCAAACGGACTGCGGCGGGCACTGGATGTAATCAAACAACGCGGCGAAGACCAACCAGAGACAGAAACCACTGGTGTTTCCGGTAGCAGGGTTGTCGTTCCGGCAGGTAGCGGAAGCGGCGTGAACAATCCGATACCCGCACCTGGCACCGGAGCCACCCAATCAGGCTACCGGCCACGCCACGCCAAACCAGATGGGTCGGAGCAGTCATGAAAACCCGACTGGCAACACTGGCTAAAACACTCGCACTCATCGCAGCTTTAGCGGCCTTTATCGCAGTGATCTGGCTAATGCTCTGGCTCATCCTCTCCTGGGTGCTGGCCCCGTTGATTTATCTGCTTGCACTGCTTGCTTACACGATTCCATAAACACCCAACCTAAAACTTTGGAGAACACCTTATGAAGAACTGGAACAGCCTCGATGCCGACATCAACCTGCTACTCGAGTGCCACTACACCAAAGGACGGCAAGGCAGGACAATCGACAAGATCGTGCTTCATCACAACGCCGGAAACATGAGTGTTCGTGGCTGCGTTGAGACCTGGCAAACACGCCAAGCATCCGCCCACTATCAAGTACAGTCCGACGGAATAATCGGCCAGTTAGTGTGGGACGGTGATACTGCCTGGCATGCCGGCAACTGGGAAGCGAACCTCACCAGCATCGGTATCGAACACGCCGACGCCAGCAGCAACCCGTGGCGGATCTCGCAGGCTTGCCTAGAAAACGGGGCACACCTGGTGGCAGCACTTTGTGTTTATTACAGGCTCGGCCGGCCGGTCTGGGGCAAAAACGTATACGGCCACAACCACTTCAGCCCAACCGAATGCCCAGCCTCCATCGCCGGTCCTCAGCGAGCAGCCTACATGGCGCGGGCCGGGTTCTGGTATGACCAAATGAGCGGAAACCGGCCCGCCGCATCCAAGCCGGCTGCTCCTGCCACAGCTAATATCGACGCACTCGCCGACGCGGTTATTCGCGGAGACTACGGCAACGGAGACACCCGCCGCGCCCGACTCGGTAGCCTCTACGAGCAGGTGCAGCGCAGGGTGAATGAAAAGCTAGGTGCAGGATCTAGCTCTGGCCCGAATATTGATGCTTTGGCTGATACGGTGATCCGAGGCGACTACGGAAACGGTGATGAGCGCCGACGCAGACTCGGCGGTCTCTACGATGCCGTTCAGCGACGAGTAAATCAAAAACTCAGCTAACTAGCAACCGCATATTTTCTCTTTTGGCCCCGCTGCCGTCTCCCCGTTCGGGAGGTGGTGGCGGGGCCTTCTTTTTGTTTTATGGCTGGCTTGGATTTAACAGATGCGTCTCGGTCGGCAGTTGGTTGAGAGGGTGGTGAGTTTCTTTGAACCAACTAGACCAACTACGCATCACTAACCTGCGCACCAACGGGTGGGGTTATAGGAAGATCGCAGCATTTTGCGACCTATCCCGTGATCAGGTGCGCGCATACTGCACCAAACACAGTTTAGAAACCACTGACGAAGCACAAGAGAGTGTTTGCCTCTGGTGTGGGCGTTCACTGGCAAGCGCCGATCCGCGCGCGAGATTCTGTAGTAGCTCGTGTCGTCATCAGTCCTGGCGAGCCGGCCTGCACCGACCGAAAACCTGCCAGACCTGCGGACAAACCTTCAACGCGCTCGATAAGCCAGGCCAGCAGTATTGCTCGCACGCTTGCTATATTCGTTCACGTTTTGGCACCAGAGGCGGACGCAAATGACCCTGCCCTCTTCCTTGGTTGATCAGCTTGCCGATGAGGCTGTGTTTGCTCGTGAGCTCGGGTTTATTTGCGATGCCGACATGCTTGCCTGTCTTGCAGCGAACGGGGTGATTACTACTGGTGAGCACGAGGCTATCTACACCCAGCTGGCGAACATGTGTCAACCGGTTTATCAGCCCCGAGAATTATCTGTTTTGACTGGATAGACCACGCGTTTAGAGCGTGTATAGAAGCGACAAGGATACAAACAAAGAAAGGGCAATGGTTATGGTTCAGATGCGAAGAATCAGCCCACCCCCAGAAGTGAAAAAGGCTAAGCGTGTAGCGGCTTATGCGCGTATATCTTTTGAGAATGAGCGCACTCCACAATCTTTGTCGCTGCAGGTTTCTTACTATTCGAAGCTGATTCAGTCCACTCCTGGCTGGAGGTATGCGGGTGTTTTCTCTGATTCAGGGGTTTCTGGTACCACGACTAACCGGGCGGGTTTTCAAGAACTGCTCGCTAAAACCCGAGCTGGTGGAATCGATCTGATTCTCACCAAATCGATCTCTCGGTTCGCCCGTAACACGGTCGACC
>OKWB01000286.1_pt1 | contig 8256 bp, 5 predicted proteins | sample 1607211 | NCBI WGS metagenome assembly OKWB01 (sample SAMN07501056, study PRJEB24779) | human gut metagenome
GGTGTTAACATGGCACGGTGCGAATCGTGAAGATATAATTTTGCCAATGTATCAAAGGAGAGTCCCCAAAAACTGATGTCTTTTACAGCATCTAAATCTGAGTATTCATCCTCGGTTACATTGTAGAATAATGAGTTACCATGATCAAAGAGCGGGGCAGGTCCTAGAATACGGTTGCTTTCATTATCGATGAGGACACCAAAATTATTGAGATGTCGGTCTGTGTTATGAATCAGTGCGTCGAATATCATCATATCAGAAAATGGAATAATACCGTACAAGCTAGCTATATCCTGCTGTGTGTCATATAACATGAGTTCGTCACGAGATATCGTTTCTTTTAGGAGAATAGATATAGGCATGTATCCGACCTGTTCTGACGTGAATAGAGGACAAGCACTAACTAGTTGATTGTGGAATGTAGTGAGTTTATATTCCACATGTGCTAATCCCATAGCGGCCGCAATTTGACTAGCATATACTTCACTGAGTGCTTCAAGCCCTCCATTGGCATAGCGAGGTGTTGAACCTTTATATAAATAAATGACACCATTTTCACGATGCCAACATTTACGGAGCATTCCGTTTGTTGTGTATTCGGGTGTCGTCACAATGCCTTGTACATGAATATCTTCGCCGGTGAAAGCAATGCCTGCTACAATTTCGCTAAATGGATTATCGTATAAATTAACATCTGACCATGAAATAGTGGAATGAGTCGGTTTTACCCAGAATGTATCATTTAGGGATAGACCATAGGTTACATCTAAATATCGATATGGATTCTCTGTGTCTGAAATGGCATCTAATAAATTCTCAACAAATGCACGATTATTTGGAATCTTACGTTGTAATAACCAATTTTTTAGTCCTTTTATGGTAGGTTGCATATTTATTGGTAATGTCGCATTATCTATGATTGTTAAATCAGAAATATCCATGTGAACCAATGTGGTTAAGTTGACAACATCTTCGTGCCTCTCGATGCGAAACTGCAAGAGAGGGGTATCCTTGTTGAGTAATACATACTCCATGTGAATCCTCCTTTCCTTTGAGTTTTATATATGCTCATTATAGCATACGGAAAAGTCTATATAATTAATATAGTTAGTATATCAAACTAGGAAATCACTGTTGTTCAGCTATCATTGATACCGGTGATTGGTGGGGAATATATAGAGGCTATAATGAGCTTGTCAATATGAACCGAACATGTAAAGGAAAAGCGAGTTTTCGTCAGTATCTGAGTAATGGTGGTAATAAATTTATATTTACACTAGATTTCAAAAGTAGTCTTAATATCGATGTTGCTATATGTGAGTATAATTACGAATGTAATATGACTATTGAAAGCTTAGATCAAACGTATTTACCAAAGTTTATTGAGTTTTTCAAAGTTTTTCTTGAGCGAGAACCTAAAGAAAGATAGTTTATATTATTTTGAGATTATTCATATATGGTTATCATAATCTCTAATTTTGATATTGGTAAATACTGATAAGTTAGAATGCCTAATGGATAGATACTAAAAAAATATATATTAGTTTGCTATAATAATGCTATATTAATGGATAAAAAGGAGATGCATATATATGGATTTTCCTAAAGAAATAAAACGAATTAGACAACGTCTATTCTTAACGCAGAAGGAATTTGCCGATATATTAGGGGTGGCTTTTTCTACTGTGAATCGTTGGGAATCTGGACGTTCAAAGCCAAACCTTAAAGCAATGAAAAGTATTAATACATTTTGCTTAGATAATAATATCACTTATGAAGCACTAGAAAAATCTTGGTTTGACTATAAAATAGAAAAATAAAGGAGCACTATTGTTATGACAGATAAAGAATTAAAACAGTTAAAATATACACTATGGCACTCTGCTGATGTGCTTCGAGCTAGTGCTCATTTAGCTGCGAATAAATATGGTCAGCCTATTCTTGGTCTTATCTTCCTTAGATATGCAGATATTTTATACAAACAACATAAGGAAAATATTGAGGAAGAGTATAATCGTCTTAAAGGCGGACGTATGGAAAAGTCCATCAAAGAAATCTCTATCGAGAAGTGTGGATTTTATCTACCTGATTGTGCTTACTATGATTTTATCAATGATGCACCAGATGATGCTAATAAAGCTACTCTTGTAAAGAAAGCTATGGAAGCAATTGAGACTGAAAACCCTAAAATGGATGGTGTCCTTCCAAAAGAAGTATATGCTCAGCTTGTACCAGAGGAAGAACCGGAACTTCTTTCTAATATCGTACGTATTTTTAAGGATATTCCAGAAAATAGTACAGTCGATATCTTTGGTGAAATCTATGAATATTTCTTAGGTAACTTTGCACTTGCAGAAGGTAAGGATGGCGGAACATTCTATACTCCTGCAACTGTTGTTAGATATATGGTTGAAGTTTTGAATCCTCAGCCCGGTGAAAAGAAGTTCTTAGATCCGGCCTGTGGTTCTGGTGGTATGTTTGTACAGGCTGCGCGATACATGCATAATCACAATGCTAGTGAAAGTGAGCAGATGAAGTTCCGTTGCTATGGTGTTGAAAAAGAACCTGATACAGTAAAACTAGCAAAGATGAATCTGCTCCTTAATAATATCCGTGGTGACATTACACAAGCAAACTCATTCTATTCTGATCCATACAATGCAGCTGGGCAATTCGATTATGTAATGGCGAATCCACCCTTTAACGTAGATGAAGTTGTGGTTGAGAAGGTTTCGGACGATGTACGTTTCAATACATATGGAGTGCCAAGAAACAAAAGCAAATCAACAAAGAAGAAGTCTGATAAGAAAGAAACTGTGCCTAACGCAAACTATTTGTGGATTGGCTACTTTGCGACTGCTTTAAACGAAAATGGTAAGGCAGCACTGGTTATGGCTAACTCTGCATCTGATGCATCCGGTTCAGAATATGATATTAGAAAGAAAATGATTGAAGAAGGCATTATCTCTCAGATGGTAACACTTCCTTCTAATATGTTCTCATCAGTTACACTTCCTGCCACCCTTTGGTTCTTTGATAAGCAAAAGCCAAATACAGACAAGAAAAATGAAATCTTATTTATTGATGCAAGAAATGTGTTCACACAGGTAGATAGAGCACATAGAAAATTCTCTGATGAGCAAATTAAGAACCTTGGCGTTATCACAAAGCTTTATCATGGCGATACACAGGCTCTTGTTGATTTGATTGATGAGTATCAAGCAGAACTTGCAAATGCTCCAGAATCTTCTGATGATAAGGAAGTTCTTACAAAATCATATTGGCAATCACAAATTGACTGGTTGACGGAAAGATTCCCTGACGGTGTATATGTTGATGTTATCGGTCTTTGTAAGGCAGCACCTATGGATGGTGAAGACGGAATCATTGATCAAGACTATTCCTTAAATGCAGGACGTTATGTAGGTGTGGTAATTGAGGATGATGGCTTGACACAGAAAGAATTTAAAGAAGAAATGTATTCTTTAAATGCCGAGTTCGCTACATTAAGTGCTGAGGCAAAGGAACTTGAAGAACTCATTGCAAATAATCTGAAAGAATTGTTGGGTGAGTGATATGGAATATAAATTCTCTAAATTATATTCGTGGACGAGCGGAAAACCTATTTCGGCGAATGAACATGGTACAATACCTGTTTATGGTTCGAATGGGATAATCGGATATACAGACAATAGCAAATATTTTAATAAAATAATTCTGGGTAGAGTAGGTGCATATTGCGGTTCTGTCGAGTATTGTCCAACAGAATTTAATGCAACTGATAATACATTGATTACTACATGTAACGAGAAATTAATAACATATCCATTTGCATTTTATTCATTAAAGCTTATGAAATTAAATAATTTTGCTGGTGGATCTGCACAGCCATTAATAACACAAGGACTATTAAAACATTTAAAATGTGATGTTCCTTCTATTGAAAAACAAAAAATAATAGCTAATATTCTTTCAGCTTACGACAACCTCATTGAAAACAACAACAACCGTATAAATTTGTTGGAGCAAATGGCAGAGAATCTATATAAAGAATGGTTTGTGAGATTTCGCTTTCCGGGATATGAGGATGTGGAATTTGTTGGTTCATCTCTAGGGAAACTTCCTTCTACGTTTAATATTGTTAAAATAGGAACAGTAATAGAATATTACATTGGAGGCGGATGGGGAGAAGAAGAATTATCTGAGCTATTCCCTGAAGAGGCATATGTAGTTAGAGGAACGGACTTTCCTAATGTAAAACACGGTATTCTCGATTCTTGTCCTTTGAGATATCATAAATCATCAAACTATAATCAAAGAGCGTTTAAGGTTGATGATATTGCTTTTGAGGTGTCTGGCGGAACACAAAAACAGCCGGTAGGAAGATCTATATTAATAACAGAAAGACAACTAGATAGATTTAACAATAGATTAATTTGTGCAAGTTTCTGCAAACTGATTCGATGCAATATAAAAAAAGTAAGTCCTAGATATTTTTATCACTGGTTACAATATTTGTACGAAACTAGAATAATTGAGCAGTATCAGTTACAGTCTACAGGGATCATCAATTTTAAATTTGAATATTTTCTTCGGAAATGCAATTTGATGATTCCGCCGAAAGATATTATGGACAAATTTACGGAATCAGTAAAACCAATATATGATGAAATTGATAATCTTGCTGAGCAAAATTCTAAGTTAATCGCTCAAAGAGATATGCTTTTACCACGCTTAATGAGCGGAAAACTTGAAGTTTAGGGAGGTGTTCATATGCGTAATTTTATATCTGAAGATGATATAGAACAGGCTATACTTTCAAAATTAAAGGCTGAACCGTTTAAATATGATATCCTCATTTGTGATGCTTCACCGGATAAACGAGATTTATTGCTCGATGGTACAGGCAGAACCTCTAAGAAGGAATGTATCCTTCCTGATGTGATGCTGACCTCTCTGAAGCGTATTAATCCAGCTATCGAAGAAAATAAAATTAAAGAGATCGTAAAGACGTTAAGGCAAGATTATACAGGGACGGATATTGTAGATACGAATTACAAATTATATAGACAAATCCGTAATAATATAAAAATCACAGTTCGTAGAAACGGTAAGGAAGATTTTGATTTTGTAAAATTGATAGACTTTGAACACCCAGAGAAAAATACTTTCACAGCGGTTTCTCAGATGTGGATTCAGGGGAAAGTCTATTACAGAAGACCGGATATTCTTATCTTTATCAATGGTATGCCACTTGTGTTTATTGAACTGAAAAATAGCATTGTTAAGATTGAAGAAGCCTACAACAAGAATTTGAAAGATTACATGCGGGATATTCCGAATCTCTTTGTATTTAATCAGATTTGTGTGCTTTCAAATGGTTTGGAAACGAAGCTTGGTGCATTTAATGCAACCTATGACTATTTCTTTGAATGGCTCAAAATTGATAGTGAAAAGGAAAAATTGGACAGAGAAGCCATTCTTGCCGCGGATAATGTTAAGGATAGCTCTGTTAGATATTTTGTTGATGGTCTTCTTAACAAAGATAGACTCATTGATTATATAGAAAATTTTATTCTTTTTGAAAATCAGAGAATAAAGATTATCGCTAAGAACCACCAGTACTTAGGTGTTAATAATCTAATGAAATCAGTGGAGAACAGAAAAGAGCTTAACGGTAAGCTTGGTGTTTTTTGGCATACACAGGGTTCAGGTAAATCTTATTCTATGGTTATGTTTGCACGTAAAGTGAAGCGTAAGATTCAAGGTAACTTTTCGTTCCTCATTATCACAGACCGTGAAGATTTGGATACACAGATTCATAAGAACTTTGTGCGTACAGAGGTTATTGGTTCTAAAGAAGAATGTCAGCCAAAGGACAGCAAGCAACTGCGTGATTTCCTAACTACCAATAAGGCTTTTATCTTTACTTTGATTCATAAGTTCAGATACGACAAAACTAAGAAATATCCAGTGCTTTCTACTCGTGACGATATTATTGTCCTTGTTGATGAAGCACATCGAACACAGTATAAAGACTTAGCAGAGAACATGAGAACTGCACTTCCGAATGCTAACTTTGTGGCATTCACAGGAACACCTCTTCTTGGCTCTAAACGTCTTACAAATCAATGGTTTGGTGAGTATGTTTCAGAGTATAACTTTGCACAGTCTGTCGAAGATGGCTCTACTGTACCCTTGTTCTATTCCAGACGAGTTCCGGAAGTAGGACTTGAAAATGATTTCCTTGATGATGATGTCGTGGATATTATCGAAGAGGAAAATCTTAATGAAGACGAAACTCGCCTATTGGAAAATGCATCCTCTCGCATTTTAGAAGTTATCAAGTGTGATGATAGATTAGATAAAGTGGCGCAAGACATAGCTTATCACTTCCCAAGACGTGGGTTTCTTGGAAAAGGGATGGTCGTATCAGTCGATAAATATACTGCTGTCAAAATGTATGACAAGGTTCAGCATTACTGGGCTATAGAAAAGCAGAACATCATGAAAGAGCGAAATACAGCTGACACTAAGGAAGAACGTGATCGGCTTACACATATTCTTGCTTATATGAATAAGGTTGAAATGGCCGTTATCATCTCCGAAGAGAACGATGAAGAGGCCAAGTTTGCAAAGCAAGGATTAGATATTACAAAACATCGTGCAAAGATGAAAGAAATCACACCGGACGGCAGAGATATTGAGGATAGATTTAAAGATCCTGATGACTCACTACAACTTGTGTTCGTTTGTGCAATGTGGCTGACAGGATTTGATGTAAAGAACTTATCTACGCTTTATCTTGATAAGCCAATGAAAGGCCATACGCTGATGCAAGCCATAGCTCGTGCCAACAGAGTGTATCCTGAAAAACCTGCTGGAATTATCGTGGATTATGTAAATGTCTTTAAATACATGAAGAAGGCACTAACAGAATATGCCACTGGTGATAACGGAACGGAATTCCCTGCAAAAGATATTGACCAATTAATCAGCTATATTGACGATACAATCGATGAAGCAGATTCTTTCTTGTTGTCTCTTGATATTGATTTAGAAAAGATCATTGTTGATTCTAACATACTAGATCAATTAGATGCATTAAGAGGTGCTTATGACACTATCGTTGCAAAAGATGATGACAAAGAAAAATTTAAGGTTATTCTTAATACTTTGATAAATCTATATGAAGCATCAAAGCCGGAAATCTTTGAGAAGCATTGGAATAACGATAAGTTTGCACCGCTTGTGTATTTGCGTGGCCTTTTCCACCACACTATTGATGATGAAAAAGTTGCTCGTGCTAGACAGAAAATGAATCAGATTCTTGATGGCAGTGTTACAGCTAGTCAAGAGTTTGTAAATTATGTACGGGAAAAACCTGCTCAATACATGATTAAAGGGACTCAAGCGATTGATCTTTCTAAGGTTGATATTGAGCAGCTAAGAAAAGAAATCAAGGTTGCTAAGTATAAAGCTATTGAGATTAACGACTTAAAGGAATACATTAATCAAGCTCTCGAACAGATGCTTAATAGAAACTGCACGAGAACTAAATTCTCTGAGCGTTTCAAGCGAATTATTGACTCCTATAATGCAGGTGGCACTGAAAACGAGGATTATTACGAGCAATTGGTAAAGCTTCTTGAGGAATTACAGGAAGAATATAATCGAGCAAATGTTGAAGGTCTTACAGAAGAAGAACTTGAAATCTTTGACTTGCTTATTGCTGGAAAGAATCTGACAAAGGATGAAATGCAAAAAGTAAAACTCTCTGCCAAGAATCTTTATAAGAAGCTAGTCGATAATCGCAATAACCTTCTTGTAGTAGATTGGTATAAGGATGAACAGCCAATTGCTAAGCTAAAATATGAGTTAGAACTATCCTTGAATGATGATTTGCCTGAAAGTTATGATAAAGTATCTTTTGACTCTAAGGTGTCCTTACTTATGAATCATTTTATGGATATGGCAGTACAAGGATATGGATGGATTGGTTCTGTCTAAGCATATTTATAATATATTCGCCTACTTTACTATTTAAGGCAAAAAGAATGACCACGCTGGAGTAAATACATACTCTAGTGTGGTCATTCTTTTTGTCTTTCCTTGGAAAGTTTAACTATTTGTTAGTCCTTCCAGCGGTATGACTCTTTTTCTGTATCCAGTTTCTATTTACAATTATTTTGTAACAACTTTAAGATCTACAGGGATTTTAGCTTCTACAGCTTCGCCTTTGATAACTTTTTGAGC
>OKWB01000287.1_pt1 | contig 8183 bp, 8 predicted proteins | sample 1607211 | NCBI WGS metagenome assembly OKWB01 (sample SAMN07501056, study PRJEB24779) | human gut metagenome
ATATAATCATGAACAGCCCCTGCAAAAATACATCCTAAGACTATCCAGATATAAGCAACTGGACCATAGAGTGCTCCTAAAATAGGTCCAAAGATAGGTCCGGTTCCTGCGATGTTCAATAACTCAATCATCCCATTCTTCCATTTTGGCATAGGAACAAAATCATATCCATCCCTTAATGCTTCTGCAGGTGTTTGGCGATTTTCATCAATTTGAAAATTCTTTTCAATGTATCTACCGTACGTGAAATAACCAACAATTAAAAGGGCTACCCCTCCTAAAAATGTTACCATATCACTGCCTCCTAAAAATTTTTTTGCTTAATTTTATTAAGCGTTTTCATGACTTTAGTATAGCATTGAAAAATTGAAATTTCCTATTTTCAAGATGAATGGTTGTTTTTTAGAAATGAATAGTCTAAGTTTTATGATGAATAACTTTTCATTAGTTAGGTAGATATGCCTAACATTTGTTTTAGGGGTTTTACATTTGCTCTGCTAACAGGAACTGTTATTTTATTACAAAGGTGTAACTGAAGTGTTTGGTTAAACCAAGGTTCAATCGTTTTAATAGCATTAATGTTCACAATGTAAGAGCGATGTACCCGTACAAATTGAGATGATGGTAGTTTATCTTGCCATTGTTGTAGAGAGCCATCAATTTCATAATTTTTATCAGGTGTTTGTATAATCAGTTTTCCTTGCATAGCTTCAATCAAAAGGATATCATCCGCCGACACCAGATAGATTCGATCTTCTACTGTCAATGGATACTGTTGCTTGAAGAGAGGACCGGAAGTTACGCTCTCTATAATTGTAGATGTACTTAGCGCTCCTTTTACTCTATCCATAGCTTGCTTTAGCCTATCAAAATCATAGGGTTTTAACAAATAATCACGCGCATCATGCTCAAAAGCCTGAATAGCATATTGATCATAAGCAGTCGCAAATATCAATAATGGTGGTTTGGGCATTTTATTGATATACTCTGCTAATTGCAACCCAGAATCATCTCTGAGATGGATATCTAACAGTGCTACATCAAAAGTTTCTCTAAGTAAAATAGCTAATGCAGTAGCCATATCATGCGCCTCTGCTATAACGAGGTTAGAATCATACTTATTAAGAAGGTAAATTAATTCGTTACGTGCAACTGGTTCATCATCAACTACTAAAACTTTCATACAATACCTTTCTAATTTTTAATGGGGATATTAACAATAGCACAAGTTCCTGAATCATTTGATTCAAATTTTAAACTTGCTTGTCCATCATAAATAATATTCAAGCGACGAACGAGATTCTCAATAGCTGTACCAGAACCTTGTTTTGAAATTTGAGTTTTTTTTCCAAGCGTTATTAATTTTTCTTTTGGAATCCCAATACCATTGTCTTGGACAATGATATGAAGCCTATCATTATTTCTTGCAATAGTAACCTTTAGCTGGTTATTTTTATTAACATGCTTAAAAGCGTGTTTATAAGAGTTTTCAATCAAGACCTGCAATGTAAAGGGAGGAATCATTAAGTTGTCATCTGAATTTGTTTGGTTGTCTAAATTAAAGGCCACCATGTTGGGAAATCTTGCTTCTTCAAGGGCTAAATAGGCGTTAACCTGTTCCAATTCATCATGAAGAGGAATTAAATTTTGCTTTGCCCGTTGAAGATTAGCACGAATAACCTTGCTAAAATCTTGGACGAGCTTTCTTGCTTTTTCGCTATCCATGCGAATTAAACCATAAATAGTATTAAGTGCATTAAAAAGAAAATGCGGATTAACCTGCGCTTGGAGAGACTTCATTTCCGCATCCTGTAGTAACCTTGTTGCTTCCTCAGCTTGTCCCAAAGCTAACTGAGTGGAAAAGATATTGCCTAATCCTTCAGCTAATTGACGGTCAACGTAAGTCATATGTTGTGCGTCTGAAAAATATAATTTCAAAGTACCCACTATAACATCGTGGATGTGTAATGGAATAACAATTGCTGAACTAAGTGGGCAATTCTTATGGTCGCATTCGATTTCACTTTTATCAGTTGCGACACTAACTTTACCAGTATCTATTGCTCTTTTAGCAAGCTTTGTTAATATTTGAGTATTAGGAAGATGATGGTCAGCTCCATCTCCTACATAGGCTAAAATGGCTGATTGACTAGTCAGGCTAACAGCACTCACATCCATATGTTTATGAATAATTTCAGCTACTGGTTGACAAGATTCTGTTGTCAGTCCCTTTCTAAGGTAAGGAAGGGTTAAATTTGCTAATTCAAGTACTTGATGGGTTTGAAATGCTTTAGCATGTTCTTCTAATTTTTGAGTAGATGAAATAATGGATATAAATATACCTAAACCTAAAGTATTACTTAAAATCATTGGCATGCTGATAAAAGATACTAATCGAAGCGCCTGATTAAAGTCAACACTAAAAATGAGGATACAGATCATTTGTAGAATTTCCATACCGAAACCAACAACCATTGCATCTAAAACACGAATTTTATTATAATTTCTACGAAGATAATTGCCTGATAACCCAGAGCATAAACCAATTAGTAAGGAAGAAATGACATAAATATGAGGGGCTAATCCTCCTTGCAAGTACCTAACGAATACAGATAAGAGACCAACTATAATACCGACTATGGGGCCACCGATTAGACCTGATACACCAATGGTTAAAACACGTGTGTTGGCAACCGATGATTGATCTGCTATATGATTAAGAGTTTGTGGAATGATAGATAAATCTGACTGAATTTCTACCCCTGTAAAATTAGAAATAATAGCAAATAAGCTAAATAAGATAAGCAGAATATACTGGTGTTTTTTTAATTCGGGTTGCTTCAAAGTTTGTTTTATAAAGGGGATATGCACAAAGGCATAGGCTAATAATATGATTAACCCCGCTCGCTCCATCATAATTAAAAAGAGTGTCATTAAATCTCTCCAAAGTATTAATTAGTCCGTTATAACATAGGTATAAAATGATTCATTTCATTACTCATTTAAAATGTCTCTCTATCAAGTATTCTCAAGACAATTAAGGGGATATCCGTCAACAACTATTATGAAAACAACTACTTAAGGATGATAGATACTTTCACTAAAAAATTTTGATTAATCAAATATATTATTATTATAGCATATCAAATATTATTTTTTACATATTTATTAATTAATATGGTAACACCCATTATCTGAAGTGTGTAGGTGAGGTCTAAGTAAAGAATTTAAGCGTTTTGATAATAAAAAAGTGAGAACAATAGATTCTCACTCACAATTAGCCCGGTAATTTCTCACACGATTTGGTACTGCTTTTTTAAAATTGGACGATGGTGTTATTTTTAATATGAGTAGCTGCACTCGAATCCGATTGCTCAAAAGCACTTGTCGCTCCATTGAGATAGCTATTCAGATCAGAAATAACTGGTTGAATGTTTTGGCTGACTTCTTTGATAACTTTTGATCCAGCTTCTAAGTATTTTCAATGTTCTTGAACCCATTGGTGATCTTTTTTTACTAAGCCACATGCTGTTAAAATCATCATTAAGCTTATCCCTCCCATAATAATAATAATCAATTTTTTAAATCCTTTAAACATCACTTTTCCTCTTATCTTATTGATTTTTTCAATTTTATTGCTGTCTTGACGTTGCTATCGCAAACAACCAACTCAATGCAATATAGTTATGGTATACATATCAATGTAAGAATCAAGATTTTTAAATTCATATTATTTGTATGATATTCAGGATTAGCTATTTTTGATTTCACAAAAAAACCTTCTTCTACTTTTTCTAGACTGATTCTTTCTTCCCACTCCTTCGTATCAATATCATATATTTGAAGAACTAAACTCTCAGAGTTTCCAGTCAATTTTAGTAATAATCCCAAAACCAATCTCCTTCCTACAAACCAACGGATAATTTTATTTCAACTGGTCCTGGTTTTAATTTTACTTGTGCAATTTCGCTTGTTATACCAACTATTGATATCGCTGATACTCCTATTCCTGATGATGCGCACGCATCAATAGTTAAACAAAGTACTTTAAATCCTACAGAGGGTCATTCCATCAATTAATGGCATCATCGCGCTTGAAGCATGGCATAGGTTTTGGTATTAGAAACTGAATATGAATTCTATTATCTATTAAAAAAATCAATATCACCAGAGTATTTATAAAACATAACGATAAAAAATCAAAAAATATTTTTACCATTTCCCTTAATTTCATGAGATGTTTTTTAAATCATAGGTTACCTTTAAAGCCAGAAAACTCCTAAGAGATTTCATGAACTAGCTGTCACTTTATAAGTGATCACAAGCTAATAACAAAAGTGAAATGAATCATTAACTTTTCTAAAGTTAATAAAGAATGGAATTAGCTCAATTGCCACTCTAGAAGCGAGAAAGTCACCATAAGAATGATCTGTTGTGACAGTAATATTATCGCCATTACTTTGAACACGATCATAAAAGCTAGTAGCTTTGTCTCCTAATCGTTTTAAATAAGCAGAGTTATTGGCACCGATATTTGCATCTGAAATAAAGTCGGTTGCCCCATCAGCATCCTTATTAGTACCCGCATAAGCTATATAAGTCTCACCAGTATTTTTATCTTTTACAGCAATAGCTGCAATACCTGTTTCTTTATCATACATGGCGTCGCTAGATCTCAATCCTGGATTATTTTCTTGTAGTATTTCATTCAGGGTTCGTCGTGCTTGTATACTCGCATTTTTTTCAGAATACCCCTTCTTCATATATTCTGTATATTGCTTTTCAAAATCATATACATACTGGGAGAGGTCTGATGAAGAATCAATTCTTCTATCTAATTTCTCACTTGGACTCATTTAGAAAACTCCTTTACATCCTCTAATGTAATACCTTCGAATATAGAATATATCTCAGAATCAGTATCAATACTGATTGTATAATAATATTCTTTACTTCCCGTTTTTGTAACCGAAATAGATGATTTTTTAGGATTTTTAATATTTAATTGCTTTATAAAAGGGGCTACAATTTCAGAATTTATAGGAATCTTATAGGAAACACCTTTTAATTCAGTTTCGGGATGTTTTAGTAAGTAATAATATATTTTATATTTTTTTAATAATGAAGAATCAAATGAACTAAAAACAAACTCATCATAACGTTCTGACGGTGTTTTTTCAGTAAAACGAATTGAATTATCTTTATACTGGATTGGATACTGTATTTGATTTTTAACTTCGGTTGAATATTGACTAGATTCACTAACTTCATGTTCAAAATTACCAATGAACTCTTGATTCTTTTGCTTTTCTAGTCTATATGAACAAGTTGTTGTTTCACTGACTTTATCTTGTACATCTTTAGAAATACTTATAGAAAAGTAATAAACTTTTATATTATCTAAATAGTTATTTTTATCTGATATATATTTAAAGTATGACTTAAAATTCTGTTCTGCCTGGTATTCCTTTTTCGTGCGGTTTTCTGGGATTTTTGAATCCTTACATGCTGTCATCATTATCATTATTAATAAGCCTCCAAAAAGCAGTAATAGTCTTTGTTTTTTCATATGCTCAATGCTCCATTTCTATTTCTTGAGTGATTTTAAGCATTCTTTCTTGTCTTCTATCATGAATATAAATCATATCTGGTTTCAAATAAGGTTCTTTTGAATTATATGATTTCGGTAATACTGACTGATCCATAACTCTCATTCCTAAGAGAACATACTGTGCCTGTGTTCTAATAGCTTTTGGAACATCTGAGATATTAGTCATAAGGTATGATGCTAAACCACCAAATAAGAAATAAATATGATATTTGTGAGCCGAGTCAAGTAAGAATAAAATCTGTTCTCTATCCATATTTGTTTCTGCCACAAAACTATTCATATCAGGAATAATAACAAACCATGATTCTATTTTACCAGATTCTTCTCTTAAATAGATTTCTGAAACAATAGCTTCTAAATGTCCTGCTATTTCACTTCGATTATTGATATATTCAATTTGTTGTTCTGTCAAATCATCATAATCAGAAGCAGTGTCTAAAAGATAAACCTTACTATCTTTAATCAATGAAACAGATTTAACTAAGAAGCGCGTCAAGTTAGACAAATTATCTGGATTGTCAGAAGTAAAAAGTAACTGTTTGAATTTCGAAAGTGGAATGCTACAATTATCAACTTCTTTTAAGCTAATACCAAGTGAAATCTGATTAGTCTCACTTGCTTTTTTAACATCCTCATATGCCTTAAACTCCTCAAAGGTAAGTGTTTCTGGAACAATTGGAATGGCTATTGGTCTTGGTCCAGTTCATTTGGTGATAAAAATCTGTTGATTTTAAAGTTCTTATGAAAGATAAAAGGGTCTTAGATTTTGACAAGCTAAGAACCTTTTGTTTTTCAAAGAATAATTATCTACTTCTCCCCAACTATATAAGTCAATTGTGCTGCTTCTGCTGCACTGAAGGTGCGGTAGGAGATGGTGCCAAGTCCTAGGACATTTGATTCGGAGATCAGGATAGATCCGTCTTCCTTAACGTCTTCGACGATGGCCACGTGGCCGTAAGTTCTATCAGCACCAGCTTGGCCGGAGCTAAATGAGATGGCGTAGCCTGTTTTTGCCTCGTGTGTGGTTTGATAGCCCGGCTTATTTTTCCAATCGCCACCATTACCCATAAATGGTCCAAACTGGTAGCCAAGTTCTTTGGTGCGGTTAAAGACGTACCAAGTGCATTGGCCCCAAGGGTAAGTGCCTGCCACATAGTTGCCCGCTTGATTAGCTCTTGAAACAGAGTAACTCGTTGGGACTGCCATCATAGCGACGGACGACGTGTTGAGCAGTTCCTTTGAAATCTCAGAAATTCCGCCATGCGCGTCAATCCACTTGTCAATGCTCTCCATAATGGCCGCACGACGTTTACCAGAACCGCTAGCATCCGTGCAGTAAACCCCACCTCGAGCCGCTACATTCAAGTTGCCAGTTGACAAGAGTTGTGCTTTTTGGTCTTGAATGGCAAAGCTGGTGTTTTGGTTTTGGATGATGGTTTCCTGTGTCATTTTAATGACAGCCTTGTCATCACTAAAGTTTTGAGCATTAGTTGTATTGTTGTCAAATGCCCCAAAACCAAACATATTAGCACCTGGTGCTGTGGCAACACCTTGTGTACCAAGCGAACTTTCTGCGATAGCAATGGCAATGATTGCACGCGCATCAATATTTAAACCAAATACTTTAAATCCAGCTTTTGCTTCACCCTCTATAATATAAGCATCTACGCCAGCTTCAGCTTGAATCCCTTTCACTGATTTTCCGTCTTCATTAGTGAACTGTCCAACTGCAGCATTTGCTTCGGCTCCAAGAAACTTTGTTTTTTGTTTTACCTTTATGTTTACTTGTTGAAAAGGGATTCATAACTCCTACTGAAGTTTTTCCTCCTAAAGCATTAATGGTTGTGCCATTTTTTTATCTCCATAACTCTTTTCATTCTATTTTACCAAAAAACACCCCAAACGATAGGTTTGTAGCAACTTAAAAGTATAGCGTGGTAATTGCTCAAAATAAACTCATTACAATATATTTATCTTTTTTCAAAACGTTTTTCTTTATTAAATGTGGACCTATTGAATGCATGTAAAGTCTATAGTTATGAAGCAAAAGTTCCTGTGGAGTTTCGTTTATTTTCGATGAATCAATGTTGTCTTCAATTTTGTGAAATAATTTGTGCTGAATCTATAAAATATAATTACGAAGATAAACTTTTCAAATTCTTTATATTTTTATCTACATATCAATGTTATTGCTCAAAAATTACTTTGCACTTATTTACCATATTTGAGTTTTCCTTTTAAAATATCATTGTAATCTTGAGTACCACTTTTTACGAATTCTGTTGACTCAACTTTTCCATTAACTTTTCTAATCATAGTAATAAAGTTGCCAGGAAAATTATAGTGATATTGTGAGGATCCATTATAGACATATCTTTTTTCTTTATTAATTTTAAACTTTTGAGTTTGACTATTTTTTGTCCAATATAACTGTTTATTCATGATTTTTAATTTCTCTGTTTTATCAAGTGAAACCGTCTTATCTGAATTTATAGTTTCTGTCTTATAAAAGGTACCATCTGTTTTCGATGTTCTTTGAATTGGTGTAAGCAAGTTACTAATAACAACAAAA
>OKWB01000291.1_pt1 | contig 7853 bp, 10 predicted proteins | sample 1607211 | NCBI WGS metagenome assembly OKWB01 (sample SAMN07501056, study PRJEB24779) | human gut metagenome
CCGTTTCGACTGTTTGTGTTTCTTCGTTCATTGCGAACCTCCTATTTTTAAAGTCATCCCTGACTGTATTTTCCATAGCTTTTAGTGTCTTCAATGCTTGGACAATATTAAAACCGTACGGGATTCCATACGGTTAGAGCATAAGAAAACCGCCTCGATTTCGATGCGGTTAAGTTATTTATTTTTCAATTGTTTCGGTTTCTTTCTGAATTCAATTCCGACTTTTAGAGTTGAAATTACTGCTGAGATTACTTCGAATAATTTAATTATTACGAACAAAATTAACGCAACAAATATAATCCAACCTAATAAAATTGATACTAAATCCCAGATGAACATATCTTACTCCTCTACTTTTTCGTATGTTTCTTTAAAAATGTCAGGTTTGCATGGATAGTACTCGCCCTGAACTCCTTTAATAATGTAATCCCCTTCTGTCGCAATCATCAATCCTTCAAGCGTTTCGATTTTTAAAAGAGGATTTTTTAAGTCAGCGTAGTCAATCCGTACTGGGTCTAGTCCAAAATCGCATAGTTCATCTATAGCTTCTTCTGTATCCAAAAACTGCACGGCTTCAACCACTACTGGTTTTTTACGGTATTTCATTTCTCGCTCCTTTCTAAGCATTCTCTTGAGGTTTAGCATTCTTTTCCACCCATTTTTTGAAAGCGTCAAAAGTATTCATGTTTTTAAATTCCAAATACTTCTCAACTTCTTTAATGGCTTTCTCAACTGAAGTGTCATGAAAGCAGTAACCATTACCCGATAAATCAAAGATTTTATTTCGTGTTTTCTTATCAACAATCCACAACTCCTCACCATGCCAAGCGCTCTGTGGGTCGTAACATTTCTTTGATTGAATTTCTAAGCCATTTTCTTCAATCAATTCTATCAATTTTTTGTATTTGTTCATCAAAATTCCCTTTCTGGTCTGGGCGCGAAAAAAGCACTTAGATTTCTCTAGGTGCTTAATTCGTATTATAATTTAAGTTTTTTACAAAACTCTGTTGCATCCATATCAGGATTTTTTCGTAAAAATGCGAGTAATGCACTACCTCGAGACTTATCTTTAGATGTAGTAGCAGAATCGATATTATATGTACGAGTATAGTCGTCGATGAAACTATAATCTACCGAATCTTTTCTCTTGTTAACTAACTGTTCTCGAATATTAGCAGGATAGAGATAAAAAATGGCTTTACCTATTCTATGTAATTCTTCATCACTAGCTGACTTCAAAAACGAAACAATAGGCTTTAGAGATAACCCCTGTGTAAAAACTAAAATATCAGCTCTAACACTCGGAATATCTTGAAATGGTTCTAAAAATCTTTTTTTAATCATCTTGTAACTCCAAACTTATCAAATTTAATCCTGATGAATTTTTATCTACGGATATAACTTTAAATTTAGCAGATGGTTTGATAAGAAATTCTTTTTCTTCTGGCATATCCGAAAGCTCAGATATGTATACTCCTGATTTAGAACCCTTTTTTACTGTAATATCCAATAGATATCTTTCTCCGATTCCATCATTAGAGAAGTTTAATGCTTCTTCTTTCGCTAAACTTGTACTCATAAAAGCCTTGTCGATTACAGTAGTCTGACCGACAATTAAGTTATTAAAGTATGATTGTTCAGCCCTGGTTCCACGATAAGCTATAAAACTTTCCTCGGTCTTATAACTTCCAAATACAGTTTCTAACTTTTTGGAAAGTTCTAGGTTTTCTTGCAAATATCTTTCAACATAAGGAACTTCAGATGCTTCAATTCCCATTAAACCATTTTTTCTGTATTCTTCATAACCTTGCCTCATTACGGAATTTATTTGCTCATGCGGAGACATGGTGTAATTGAAAATCGCATCTTTTTGTTTTTCGTCAAGTTCATTATACCACTTTTGATAAGACTTTTGTTTCTTGAAAAAGTCGTCTATTTCATTTGGTTTATCAGCTACAAAAACCTTGTCAGCCACTTCTGGTTTAGATTCCTTAACAACGTCCTCGCCATCCACATACTTGCTATACCACTCTTTATAAGTCATATCAGCAGGCACTAGCTCGGTCTTACCTGTCTCTGGATTCCTTGCTCTGCGCTTCAGCTTGCTGTAGTCTGCGTCCTCGTCGTATGCGACAGTAGTAGACCTACACCACGGGTGCATAGGTGGACAATTGACGCCAGGGACAGCCTTATCTCTATCATAGACCTGATTGTCATGCTCCTGACAAATGCGTGATGTACGCTTGTCTAAGACGGCCACAAAGATATACTTCTCTATGTCTGCTTCTTCATAGCTGAGTAGTTCCATTTGGTTATGAAAAAAGGCTGATTCTGTCCGAACCAAACGCCTTGCATCATTCTGACCTACATTGAACCGTTCAGCGATTGCTTGTGCAGTTTTTCGTGTATCTCGGCCTGTCATAAGGCTCATGAGTAGTTCATCTTTTATGCTGGAAGTAAGTTTCCCTGTATTCTTCCAGATGTTTGTTGAGTACGTACTTCCGTCTCCTACCCAACTAAAAGACTGTAGATGTTTTATCTCGCTCTCAGGAAGCCCAAAAAAGCCATATGCCAGCCCTGTCTGCTGTTGCAGGTCAAAGGTAGCCTTGTAGTAGCTATCCTTCATCAGATCGCTATAAAAGGCGTCTGAACCTGTCTTCTCCGAATGGTAGATAGATTCACGCATACGGTTTAAATTGTTACTCAAACGCTCTAGGCGATTCATACGGAAAGAATAAGCTGGGCTGTCTAAGTCAGCTAGTAACCTTTGGATGTTCGGGTCATTCGGTCTTGCTTCAAGCACCTTACGAAGTTCATTCAAGTCTTTCTTGTCTTTCATGTTCTTCAAGACTTGTCTAGCATCTACCTGACTTAAACCATAATCACGTTGGAATTTATCGAAAATCTTATTGATTTCCTTATCCAAGTAAATCTTAGCTTCCTGATAGACCTTATCGAACTGGTCTGCCTGCTTTTCGGCCTTGTCCATCTGTTGGTAAATCAGATTGGCTTTCCTCTTCGCCCAATACTCCTGATTCTTCATCATTTACCTCGTCTTCGGGTTTCGTGTTGTCTTGGTTGAACATCGGAACGTCTTCCATGTTCTTCTTTTTCTCTTCTTCCAAGGCCTCCAGCTCAGCATCAGGGTCTTCTACAAACGGCAAGAGTGAGATAAGCTGTCTATTCGTCACTTTGCCTTCCAAGTTGTTCACAATCTGAGAGATTTCCAACAAGTTCTTAGGCAAACCACGGCTGAATTGCGGAACGATCGAATGAGACTCTAAAGCAATTTGTTTCATACCCAAGTAATGAGCGAAAATCGCGATCCGCTGTCTTAATCCTCGCTTGTAATTCGCCTCCTTGGTCTTGGTAATCATCTCGAGGCCCATCAACTTGAATTCCATAGCTACGCCTGATGTATTACCTGCGAAGTTTTTGTCAGTCAAGTTAGGCACATGGCTGAATGTGTAGATATCCTCTTTAAGAGCTTTGCGTAAGATTTCAGTAGCACTTTCATCCAGCGTATTCTTCAAGAATTCAGCCCTTGCACCATCGCCCGGCAATTCCAAAAGACCCTCTTCAGAAAGAATCTTCATCGCTACCTTAGCGTCTTCTGGTGTATCTGCTAGCTGAGTACCATATAAAACAAGGATAGACTCTACCGCCTGTTCCTTATCATTAACACGGTTACCCATCAAAGAATTATAAGCGTCAATCAAGCTAATCTGTTGCTCATAGTCTCCAATAGCAAAGTTATTATTGCGATACTCGATAATCGGGATTTGGCCAAGGTTGTGAGGGGCTGGCTCTTCATTCTGAGTTGTTCCAGAATCTGTACTTCTCAGCACCATGTGATAGTGCAGATTCTCAGTAAATACCTCTGCCTGGTACTTAGTAGTATCTTTCGTATCATCTTCGACTTTATAGTAGTAGACCGCAAACAAAGGCTTCCGCTCAATGCTATCATCGTAGACCATGAAAGTATTCTCTGGATCAATACTAGTTGAGTCCAACTCAGTCAATCCCTCTTTGGCATAGACGTACTCATAAGCACGACCATAGATGGCCATGTTCAAAGCGTTCTGCGCATCTACTTGGTCAATCTCAGCACCGTCAAACGCTGTAAGTAGTTCATCGATATCACCTTCAGCAGTGTTATTGTACTTGATGGGATTGCCCATAAAATAGCCCGTAGCCGTGTCTGCAATATCCTTGGCATGATTGGCCACTGTCTTGTAATTGGGTGCGTTCTCGTTGCGTCTCTTGTGATTTAAAATAGCATGCTCACCCAAGTAGTAGCTTTTAAGCTTCTTCAAACGTGAGCCTTCAGTGCTATGCTTCGTTATCAATTTGTAAATCAGGTCTTTCTTTAAAGAACCCTCATCATATCCATCCCGTGGATAGGTTAAATATTGGTACATGTCTTTCCTCTCTATAGACCATAATCAGAACGTCTGCGGACGGTTGCTTTCCCACCTTCGATACATTGAAGGCTATAACGTAGCGCGTCCATCAAGTGGTTATTTTTATCTTCTGGCTTGTTCAACCAATTGCCTTCTTTATCTCGCTGGTAACAGTAACTATAAAATTCATCCATGATATGTTCACAACTCGGATGCACATAAATAGCGTATCCTTGTAATTTGGACACGCCTGCCATGATACTATCCTTACCTTTCCGACTCTCTTTAATTCGAGTTATCCCATGTTCTGACCTGAGCTCTTCAATAAGTCGTGACTCTGCGCTATCAGCGATAATCCGTGAGCGGTGATAACCTTTGTCTTTTATCATCTTAGCAACTTCTTTAGTTATCAATCCGACTTTATACGCTTCGTCAAAAACATAAATCTCTTTCGTTGTATCGTTTATGAGCGAACAACACAAAGCTGTTGGATCGTGAGTAAAACCAAAGTCAAGACCGATACATAATTTATTAGCTGAATCTCGTAGCAATTCATCCTTATCGAAATCCTTGACAGTCACGTTTTCATAGATTAAACCTTCAGCAACTCCCCACTCGCCATCACAAACGATTCTCGCACGTCTTGGGTTCGTATGATACAAATCCTCATAGCGCTTGATATCAACTTCATCAAGCCACTCGTTGCATTTATAAGTAGTCGTAGTAGCGAATGTATCAGCTCGTCTCGTTTCTTCATCAAAGAAGACACGCTTGAGCCAGTGCCTTTCATTCCATGGGTTAAATGTGACTGTGATTTGTTTAAAGAAATCAGGTACGTCTAAGCTACCACGGATTGACTCGACTACTGTACTGAACTTGTCTTCAGTTTCGATTTGATAAGCTTCTTCACAATTTGTTACGAATATATCGTTTCCATATATTCTCTCTATATTTCTATAGAGTTCAGACTATATCATTACTCTTTTTGCAAAGAGTACCTCCCGCTTCGGGTTCACTTGAACCCTACTCTACTCCATTAAAAAAAGACATCTTAAAGACGTCTTTTCTTTGTTTCGATAGTCGTTGCACGTTTTTAATCAACATTCTTATAAGATAAACCTCGAACGATAAGACCGATAACTCTAGGTGAGGTCCCGAACTTTTTAGCAAGACCTACAGTCCCAAACGTTTTATCTTGTCGCTTGTAGTGTTTTCTTATATATCTAACATCACTTTCGGATAACTTAGCCTGTGCATTAAAAGGACCTCGTGTAGGTTTTTTTAATCCATTATCATAGGCGTGTTGCATGTTTTCTTCTCGTGTCATCCATTCTAGATTTTCAACACGATTATCTAATTTGTTTCCGTTTTTGTGATTTACTGTCGGTTTGTTTTCTGGATTAGGTATAAAGGCTTGTGCTATCAAACGATTTACTCGAAAATCTTTTTGCACCCCGTCTTTTGCTAATCTTACTTGATTATAACCATCTTTAGTAAGACGGTTCTTAGATAGGATACGTTCTTTTCTATAACACGTTCCAGATTGCTTCCTTAAAGATTTTACATCTCCTTGGTCGCTTACTTGATATAAACCTTCATAGCCTTTTACATCTTTCCATTCCATGATATAACCTTCTTATCTTTTGTTATTTGATAACCTTATTATACCATTTCCGACTAAAAATATCAATTAAACTTCGCTCATGATTGCCCTCGTCTTTACGTTAGGGTTTCCCATGAATTCAAGAGGTTTTACTTGGTCTGATATGTTAAACCAAGCCCAGCACAAGATGCCTACATCAACCGTGATAGATGTGATTTTTAGTTCATCATCCAGGCCACGGAATAGAATCTTTTGACCAGTTGCTTTTATAGTTATTTCAGGCAAAGACTCGTTAAATTTAAACAAATGAGTCACGCCCAACACATTACACGCCCATTTAAAATCCGTATAGGTAGATTGTTTGTTCGTATTCGAATATCTACGAATGACAAGCAAGTTAGCCCAGGGATATTTCAAAAGACGTACGACGTAATTTAATGCAGTTGTCTTGGACTTCTTCGAACCACGGGAACCTTTGACTACACGATAAAGATTTCTTGAACGCCAGAACTGTCCGTACCCAACTCCTACTGTCTTAGGTAGGTCAACAACAATATCGTTCTGTTTAATCTGGTATGTCTGACTCATTCGCAAACACCACCGTTCCAGAAACGTCAGCCTCTACTTTGTCTGTCCAAAGCCTATGCCGCTTTCCTAAAAGTTCGGCTGCTTTGATTCTATCTTTTGCTCCGACATCAATATCCGTAATCGTTTGGCCTAATTCTCCTATGCTTATCAAGGTCTGTTCTTGCGTCTCTCCTCGCATTACTGATGTTAGATAACTAAGAACTTCTTGCTGATCTGCAATTTTCTCAGAATCAAGTTGTTTCAGTCGTTCATCTATATAGCTTTTAATCTTAGGATTCTTTAGTAACTTATGTCCTTCGACACCTGCCACCCTATCGCTAGAAGCACGATAACCTGCTTTCTTATAAGCTTCCGTCGCATTACCTGAGATGATGTACTCATCTGCAAATCTCTTTTGTTTTATTCTCAATCCACTCAATTTTCCATCACCACCTTTCGAATAATCAAAAAAAGCCACACGATGTGCGACCTTCTTGCAAGACGACTACTACCTTGCGTGTGTACAATCTTTTTGATTTTCTATTTTTATTTTTTGTAGTCTTTACAACCTCTGAGGGAATCAAACCCTCTAGCTTATAACTTACCTAGGATATAAGTAGCTACGCAATCATGCGAGGTCCAGTCGCTACTGCAACCATTTTTAAGTTAATGAGTGATATATGAATGCTAAGCCTACTGCCTACCCCATTCTGGGACACAAACACTCAAAGGAGAGTGTGGGATTTGAACCCACGGACCGCACATAGGCGACCACCCGTCTAGCAAACGGGCGCATTCAACCTGACTCTGCCAACTCTCCATGTTAAGGTAAGACTTACTGCCTTACCCTTAATTCTTGATGATACTATAATAGCACGATTGTTAGACCAGTGCGCTTCAACCTAGTTCACATTAGTTCACATTAGTTCGCTTTTATCAACTACAACACCCAATTCACGGATTGCATCTTTCTTCTTTTTGTAAAAAGTGGTCTTGCTGCATCGTAAAAATTCAATCATATCATACACGTTTGCTTTCTGAATATACACCATCCTTAGAATTGTTCGACTTGCAGGCTTAGGCATTTTATCAATCAATTTACTGAGCTCAATTCTGCGCTGGATAGCTTCAGCAGTTGCTTGCTTCATGTACTCTTTCAAGGAATCTTGCATGCTAAAAATATCGATGTAACGTTCATCTAATCGAACTTTCTGGCCACCTTGAACCTTATCCATGCTTATTTTAGGGCTAGAAAGTAAACTAGCTTCAAGATTAGCAAG
>OKWB01000297.1_pt1 | contig 7703 bp, 6 predicted proteins | sample 1607211 | NCBI WGS metagenome assembly OKWB01 (sample SAMN07501056, study PRJEB24779) | human gut metagenome
TTAGCGATGATTTTAATATCCTTTTGCTCAGATTCCAAGATACGGCGAATCGCCACTACATCCTTAGCGCGTTGCATAAAAGATGCAGCTACAAAGTCCACACCTTCTTGGCAGCCAAAGCGCAAATCTAATTCATCTTGCTCGGATACAGGTGGCAAGCTAAGTGCCACGCCTGGCACGGCCACGCGTTTACGATTGCCGATTTCACCGCTGTTTTGAACGGTCGTAATAATGTTATTACCTTCAATAGCATCAATGGTTAATCTTACAAGACCATCTGCTAAAAGGACTGTATCACCAACGTGAACATCGCCTACTAAACCTTTATGGTTTACAGTACTAATGTCTTGTGTGCCTTCTACATCATCCGTAGTCAATGTAAATTGTTGACCCGCTTCGAGGAACACCTTGCCCTCTTTAAATAGACCAAGACGAACCTCTGGACCTTTTGTGTCGAGCAACAATGCGATTGGTTTATTGACAATCATCGCCGCATCACGCACCATTTGCATGCGCTCCGCTTGCTCTTCATGAGAACCATGAGAGAAGTTAAAACGAGCCACATTCATACCGGCGCGCATCATATCTTCTAAGATACCGAACTTATCCGTGCCAGGACCTACGGTACATACGATTTTTGTACGTTTCATATATCCTCCTAAATTGAATATACTATTGCACCTCTACGGAACCTTCACCTAAAACGGATTCAATGCGTGCAATGATCTCATCTGTAGGTGTAAAGCATAGTTGAGGTGATAAATTAATTCGTTTTCGTTGTTTATATAAATATAATGCTGTCGGTACTTGTCCTTCTGCTTGTGAAAGTATGTCCTTCAACGCATTACTATTCTCTGGTGTATCATAGGCACCGCGAATATGAATGGCGATTTGTCGTGCATTGTTATAATTCACCTTTAGCGGTGCAATGCGGTCCGCAATAATCTGTACACCCTTTTCATCCGCATCAACACGGCCTCGCACCTTAACGACCATATCAACAGCCAAGAATTGTTCACTCTGAGCAAATACCTTCGGAAATGCCACCACTTGAGCCGAACCAGAGTAATCTTCGATGCGAAGAATACTCATGACATCGCCCCGTTTTGTAGGTCTATCCCCTCTTTCAGCAATGAGACCGCCAAAGGTAATCGTTTGACCATCAAAACGCTCTGGGTTTTCAAGGAGTTGCCCCAGTTCAAAAAGGCCTTTCAGTTCCTTGTTATAGCCTTGCAATGGATGGCCCGTAATATAGAATCCGGTGTAGTCCTTTTCATCCTTCAATTTATCATCTTCCGATAAATCAGGTAAATTCGGTACTGGAATCATATCGACGTCATCCGTGCTTTCACCAAAGAGACTCATAGTCCCCATGGCAGCATCCTTTTGCTGCTTAGCCCCTACTGCCTGTGCACTTTCATACATGTGCAATAACTGATTGCGGTTTTCCTCAAATCCGTCCATAGCACCGCAGCGAATTAAGCTTTCAAGCAACCGTTTATTCACGACCTTGCTATCTACGCGACGACAAAAATCGGTAATGCTCGTATAGAGACCATTGGCCTCACGTTCAGCGATGAGTCGATCGATAGCATTGTCCCCTACGTTCTTGATGCCCCCAAGGCCAAAGCGAATGGCATTACCTTGTACGGCAAAGCTACGCAAGGAATGGTTTACATCGGGACCGAGGACCTGCACATTATGTTTTTTACAAGCATTGATATAGTATGTGAGCTTATCCATATTTTGCATAAAGCTTGTCATGGTAGCGGCCATAAATTCTGGAAAGTAGTGCGCCTTAAGATATGCCGTTTGGTACGCAATATACGCATAGGCTGCACTATGAGATTTATTAAAGCCATAGCCTGCGAAGTAAACGAGCAAGTCAAATACTTCATTTGCAATGGACTCTTCGATGCCATTATTGATAGAACCTTGTATAAAGGATTCACGTTGCGCCTTGAGGACGGATTCCTTTTTCTTACCCATCGCACGGCGCATCAAATCCGCTTGACCAAGGGAGAATCCACCCATGGCAGACGCAATTTGCATAACCTGTTCTTGGTAGAGAATAACGCCGAACGTATCTTTCAAAATAGGTTCCAAAATCGGATGTAAATAGGTCACCTCTTTTTTACCATGACGACGGTCGATAAAATCCGCCACCATGCCAGATCCCAAAGGACCTGGACGATAGAGTGCAACGAGAGGGATTAAATCCTCAAAATGCTCCGGTTTCAAATCCATAACGAGCTTGGTAATCCCATCCGATTCAAGCTGGAATACACCGGATGTATCGCCCTTGGTAAGGAGCTCACAAGCCTCTTTATCATCTAATGGGATAGCATCTAAATCAAGATCAATACCTCGGTTTGCCTTGATGAGTTTAAGGGCATCCCCCATAACGGTTAATGTACGAAGGCCCAAAAAGTCCATCTTTAACAGGCCTAACTCCTCGATATTATCCTTATCATATTGAGTGACAAAGCCTTCTTCATTAGAATTTTGTACAGGCACATGGTCATCTAGAGGGTCCGCAGAAATTACGACGCCCGCCGCATGGGTAGACGAATTACGAGCAATGCCCTCTAGCTTTTGGCCAAAGTCAAATAGCTCTTTTACATTAGGGTCTGTATCATATAAGGCTTTTAAATCTTTACCCTTTAAGGCCTTTTCTAAGGTAATGCCCAATTCATTAGGAATCATCTTCGCAATACGATTGACCTCGGCTAATGGTAAATCGAGCACACGACCTACGTCGCGAATAACGGCGCGAGCCGCTTCTGTACCAAAGGTGATGATTTGAGACACGCGAGCCTGCCCATATTTTCGCGTTACGTAATCGATAGCTTCGCCCCGCTTTTCATAGCAGAAGTCGATATCGATATCAGGCATGCTTACCCGTTCTGGATTGAGGAATCGTTCAAAGAGCAAATCGTATTGTAATGGGTCAAGGCCTGTGATACCTAATAAATAAGCTACTACAGAACCAGCTGCAGAACCACGACCTGGGCCTACAAGGATATCGTGTTCTCGCGCGTAACGCACATAGTCCCATACGATGAGGAAATAGTCTTCAAAGCCCATCGTTCCGATAACATCGAGTTCGTAGTCGAGACGTTTTTTAAGCTCATCAGATGTATCGCCATATAAGCGAGGTATTTCTCGTTCACAGACCTTACGTAAATAAGTCTTAGACGTTTCGCCCTCAGGCACATCAAAGTGCGGCAAATGGTGTTCATCAAAATTAAATTCTACATTACATCGGTCTGCAATCTTTACTGTATTTTCTAAGGCCCCAGGGATGTGTCCAAAGAGCTCCGCCATCTCGTCCCCAGATTTGAGATAAAACTCATCATTAGGGAATTTCAAACGGTCTACTTCGGCGCGACGTCGGCCCGTTTGAATACAAACGCGGATGTCTTGAGCATCAGCGTCGTCTTTCATAACATAGTGGAAATCATTGGACGCCACGATGCCTAGGCCATATTCGTCAGCTAGTTGGCATAGCACTTGCTGAGCACGTAACTCTTCAGGTAAACCGTGATTTTGAATTTCTAAAAAGAAATTATCTTTACCGAAGGTTTCAATGTACCACTCAACAGCTCGGCGAGCCCCCTCCATATTATCTTGCAAGATATATTGAGGTACTTCCCCTTGAATACACGCACTAAGAGCAATAATGCCCTTGCTGTATTGACGCAACAAATCATGGTCAGCACGGGGCTTATAATTAAAACCTTCCGTAGAGGCCTTCGATACGATTTTAACAAGGTTTCGATACCCTTCCATCGTTTCGGCTAGCAAAATAAGATGTTTTAATCGCTCACGGCTGCGCCCTTCTGGTTTATCTAGGCGACTACCTTCTGTGACATACACTTCACATCCAATAATTGGTTTGATGCCTTGTGCCATACATTCTTTATAAAAATAGATGGCTGCATACATATTACCATGGTCCGTAATAGCCAAGGCTGGTTGTTCCAGTTCCTTCGCGCGGCGCACCATATCTGGCAAACGGCTGATGCCGTCCAATAAACTAAATTCCGTATGACTATGTAAATGTACAAATGGCTTCATGGTACACCTCCTTACGGTCTATGTGCAAAATAGATATTTAATGATTTCTTACGGGCTTTCCAATCTGGTAAAAACTGGGCCACTAAATTGTGAAAGTTCTTAGAATGATCCAAGTATTTGAAATGAGCAAACTCATGAACCATAACGTATTCAATATAGGCCTGAGGTCCTTCTAATAAACGCATATTCATCTTAATGAGCTGCTTTGATGGCGTACAAGACCCCCAACGACTCTTCATGTGCTGTTGCTTTACCGTTGGCATAGGTACATCAATATGTTGCTGGTGAAAGCGTTGATATACGACCTTCGCCCAATGAGTAAAAACCTTTTCCCCTAGTTGGCGCCAAAAGGTTTGCATTAATTTATGCTTGTCTTCATAGGTGTAATCAGATTTAACGAACAGCACCATACGATTAGAACCATCAAACTTAATATGCGGTTTGCCAGATATTTCTAGCACCTCTAGTGCCACAGGCATGCCCAAAATAGATACGGTTTCACCCGTCACATATTGTAATGCCTCTATCCGTTGTGCCGTTAATGCTTCTAATTTAAAACGAGCCCGCTCAATAAAAGGTATATTTTCGATAACAAACGCATCGATGCGATGATCTGGTACATAAGCATTCGCCGAAACATGGACACTACCATCCTTGTGAACACGCATGTTTATATTCTTTACACGCTTGATTGTTAACTCATATTCAATTGTGTCACCATTGTAGGTAATAGACCGAATTGTTGAAGTATTCATACCTTTTATTTTATCATAAAACACTCATAAAATCGTTAAAATATGGGTACTCTAATAGAAATTATTCGATATTAAGAACAGAAAAATAGCAGATAGTTGATTTTAGATGATCAACTATCTGCTATCTCTACAATAATATTATTATATATGCTCCAACAGTCAACCTTTAAAAGGACATATAAGCATAGCATTAAAAAAATTGACTAAATATTTCAATTTCAACTACTGAAATAATACATTTACCCCCTAATAATTTAAGGCCTAGAGTCTTATTCTTAATTTTACTTAACAGCATTTAATTGCAACAAGCTAATATCATTATAAACTAATTCTTTAATTAAATGATTTTCGTCTAATATAAAATAACCTTTATTGGTCGAATAAGTAAATTTATATTTATATAACTTAAAGGCACCAAAATTTAATACTTCAGAACTATTAATAGTAATATCAATAGGTACTGCATATCGCCCTAATACCTGAGTAATATATTTTGCAGTATCCCAATCACAATTAACGGATATAGCAACTGTATGAATTGATTTATCAAGTTTCTCTTGCCATTTATTTATTTTACTTTGACTAAAATGTCTATAAATCAATAAAGCAATTATAATAATTCCAATAATCGACATGTTCATTACTCCTATTCATAATCCATAGGATTTCGTTTCATATCCTCTATTGTATCACGATAATAATTTTGTTAACTATTTAAGCATTCCCATATATTAGTTTTACTATTCCATGCTGCTTTAAGTACATCATAAAACCACGTCTAATTTCAATTATCACCATCATACGACACCAATTTTACCAACCGCAAATCGCTAATAAGATTAGTAAAACACTCTGTCCTACAGACACAGCAATTCGACCTTTTCCTATAATACTAATACCATAGCTTTTCCCTTTCTTGCACATAAAATATTCATTGAGATTTTGCTTTAATGCAAACATTTCTCCCCAAAGAAGAACAGCAAGTATTAACGAAAAAATAGAAAAACTATGTAAAATCCTCCCCCCAAAAATAGCCATTAATTCAATCATCAATAATTGACCTAATTGTATCATCGTAAGAAGAAGACTTTTCTTAGTATTTGCACCTGCAATAGTTATTGTATTATTCCGTATAATATATATTGCATACATACCAAGTAAAATACTACATAAGATACGCCCAGCATTCATAACGACTCCTAACTCCACTAATACATTTCTGAATAACTTTACCTATATAACTATTCATTAATTATTACGATCACCGCATAGCTAATAGTATGGATTCCATTTGTAAAAGTTAGTAATAATATACAATCATAAATTTATTCATGTTAATAGGTTTTACAGATAATTTTAATACTTCTCCACTAGTTTCTTTTTGAAATGTATTAGCCTCTATTTGCTTCCATCCATCTAAGATTAAAGATTTTTCAAGTTCAGCCATATTACTATTACTTAGTGCATCAACAATAAAGTATGGTCTAACACTACCAAGTTCATATTTAAAAGGATAGATAGCATTGATAGTAAAATGCTCACGATGATCAAAACTCTTATATTCATTCCAAATAAGAGTTTGTCTACTGGAATAAATAAATTCCAATGTATTATCTATTTTCTCTAATACAAAAGCACCACCAAATGAACCTATAATTATTCCAACTATAAATATAATTATTTTCAATTTATTAATAACGACCTTATCGAAAACCATATGTATCAATCCACCATTTTATATTTAATTCGTATAAAGCCTTCTAATAACTGGACTCTAATTCTATTGGTATTAAGACCTTCACCAATTTTGTCCTTATTACTATCTAAATTATCTAGGAATTTACTCTGATTATACATTACATTCAAATCAAAATATTCAGAGTTCCTCACCATAAACTTATCACCTACACGGGTCCAGTTTATCTCATCAATCAAATCCTCTTTGTATAGAGAATATCCATATCTGATTAATGGAAAAGAGTTGTCATTATAATGATAATATCGAGTAGTGATGCCGACAATTATGATTAGTATAAAGGCTGTAACAATGCCAATAAGCAGATATTTTAATAATTTCGGACCAAGTTCTTTTAATAAACCTATATGCATATATTTTATTAGACTCCATCTTCTCATTATAAACACTAGTAATATTTACAATGCTCCTCTAATGTACGATTAGTATCAAACGAACTCTAAAAGGCAATTGATTAAACTCAGATTTCATAGATTTATATATTTCCATAATTACTCCATATAACGTAATACTTATAGAGTCTTGCAAAAGCAAAATCTTTATTTGTTCATATAACCTTGTTCAAAGTCGTTAAGTAGGTATAATAAGCAACGCAATCTGATTAAACTAAAAAATATTTAAATAGGTTCTATTGCTATATGCACTTAATCGTAAACTTTTACAAAGCCATCTACCCATTGACGTTCGTTTAATACAACCTTCCCAATACCAAAATTGTCTAACCCATGAACAATAAATATATCCCAAGTACTATATTTTTCTTTTGCTAATACAGCATATTCATAGTTACTAAACACACCTAATGTTCCACCAACTGTATATATTGAATCAATATCATACCCATACCACAATATAAAAACTTCATTGTTTTTAATAGAATCGTCCACACTATAATCTCTTCGCACTCCATCATTTAAAACAAATTCCTCAATATAAAAGTTTTCATCGCAAAATTCTCTAAATCCAGGAAGTTGTTTAGCTAACATTATTGCATTTTCTGCTAAATCTTTAGTCGAAAAATCCCCTAAACCAAAATACTCTGTATATGGTAATGTATCATCTTTTTTATATTTAGCTACGGCTTCATATATAGTTGTATTCATATTATCTAA
>OKWB01000303.1_pt1 | contig 7643 bp, 6 predicted proteins | sample 1607211 | NCBI WGS metagenome assembly OKWB01 (sample SAMN07501056, study PRJEB24779) | human gut metagenome
CGGCTGAAATTGCTAATTTGAAGAAGGCTGATTTTGATACAACTTTTAATATCTTAAGTATTGAAAAATCGCAGATGAAGCGTATTTTAAAACTTCCAGAAGACTTGCTTCCTTTTCTTTTGGAATCTTTAGAGGAAGATGGTGACTTAGTCTTTGAGCATAACGGTAAGCCTTATTCTAGACAATGGTTTTTTAATCAATTAACAGATTTCTTAAATGAGAAGAATGAGCAACAACTAACTGCACAACTTCTGCGAGAACAATTTATTCTAAAGCAAAAAGAAAATGGCAAAACGATGACGGAGCTCAGTCGCCTTCTAGGCTTAAAAACTCCTATCACTTTAGAGAGATATTATAGATAATGGATATTAAGTTAAAAGATTTCGAGGGGCCCCTAGACTTACTCTTACACCTCGTATCTAAATATGAGGTTGATATATACGATGTACCGATTGTGGAAGTTATTGAGCAGTACCTTGCTTATATAGCAACATTACAGGCGATGCGTCTAGAAGTAGCTGGTGAGTATATGCTTATGGCAAGTCAGCTGATGTTGATAAAAAGCCGTAACTTATTACCTAAAGTAGTGGAGTCAAATCCTATTGAAGATGATCCAGAAATGGAATTGTTGAGCCAATTAGAGGAATATAGACGTTTTAAAGTGCTAAGTGAAGAGTTAGCTGATCAGCATCAAGAAGGTGCCAAATATTTTTCAAAACCAAAACAAGAAGTTATCTTTGAAGATGCAATTCTTCTACACGATAAATCGGTGATGGATCTTTTTTTGACTTTTTCTCAAATGATGTCCCAAAAACAAAAAGAATTGTCAAATAGTCAAACGGTAATTGAGAAAGAAGACTACCGTATTGAAGATATGATGATCGTTATTGAAAGACATTTTAATCTTAAAAAGAAAACGACATTACAAGAAGTGTTTGCGGATTGCCAAACAAAATCTGAAATGATAACTTTATTTTTGGCAATGTTAGAGTTGATAAAATTACATCAAATCACAGTAGAACAAGACAGTAATTTTAGTCAAGTTATCTTAAGAAAGGAAGAGAAATGACTTATTTAGGCTCAATAGAAGCTCTTCTTTTTGTTGCAGGTGAAGATGGACTGAGTTTGCGTCAAATGGCAGAATTATTGTCTTTGACACCATCAGCATTAATACAGCAACTAGAAAAGTTGGCTAAACGATATGAAGAAGATGACGATTCTAGTCTATTATTGCTTGAGACAGCACAAACTTATAAATTGGTAACAAAGGATAGTTATATGACTTTGTTGAGAGATTATGCGAAGGCTCCTATTAATCAGAGTCTATCTCGGGCAAGTTTGGAAGTTCTATCTATTATTGCTTATAAACAACCTATTACTAGGATTGAAATTGATGATATTCGTGGCGTGAATTCCAGTGGAGCTATAACTAGACTGATAGCTTTTGGTTTAATTAAAGAGGCTGGAAAGAAAGAAGTGTTGGGACGTCCTAACCTTTATGAGACAACTAATTATTTCTTAGATTATATGGGAATTAATCAGTTAGATGACTTAATTGACGCCTCTTCAATTGAATTAGTTGACGAAGAAGTATCGTTATTTTCAATGGATTCAATTAATACAGAAGATAAGGAAAACAATGAGAATTAATAAATATATTGCGCATGCAGGGATTGCAAGTCGTAGAAAAGCTGAGGAATTAATCAAGCAAGGAATGGTCACGATTAATGGTCAAGTGGTTAATGAATTGGCGACCCAAGTAAAGGCTGGTGATCTGGTTGAAATTGAAGGAAGTCCAATTTACAACGAAGAGAAGGTATATTATCTCTTAAATAAACCACGTGGTGTTATTTCAAGTGTCTCAGATGACAAAGGACGTAAGACAGTTATTGACTTGTTGCCACAAGTCAAAGAACGGATATATCCTGTTGGTCGCTTGGATTGGGATACAACTGGACTTTTAATTTTGACTAATGATGGTGATTTTACTGATAAAATGATTCATCCTCGTAATGAAATTGATAAAGTTTATTTAGCACGTGTTAAAGGAATAGCTACTAAAGAAAACCTTCGACCATTAACGCGTGGCGTTGTTATCGATGGTAAGAAAACAAAACCTGCTCGCTATACTATCATAAAAGTGGATCATGAAAAAAATCGTTCAGTAGTTGAATTAACTATTCATGAAGGTCGTAATCATCAAGTTAAGAAAATGTTTGAACAAGTTGGGTTATTAGTGGACAAGCTATCTCGTACACAATTCGGTACCTTAGATTTAACGGGTCTCCGTCCTGGGGAAGCACGACGATTAAATAAAAAAGAAATTAGTCAGTTGCATAATGCGGCTATTAATAAATCTTAATGCTTAAATCTTTTTTGATTTTCTTGGTTCGCTTTTACCAAAAAAATATTTCTCCAGCTTTCCCAGCTAGCTGTCGTTATCGTCCAACTTGCTCTACGTATATGATAGAAGCTATTCAAAAACATGGTCTAAAAGGTGTTCTGATGGGGATTGCACGTATTTTGCGATGTCATCCCTTAGCCCACGGAGGAAATGATCCTGTCCCTGATCATTTTAGCTTAAGACGTAATAAAACGGATATATCAGATTGATATATCCGTTTTATTATTTGTAATTATAGTTTTGACCATGTTTTAGGAATAAACATCAATAAAACAGGGTATATTTCTAAACGTCCTGCTATCATAGCAAATGAAAGAAGGAGTTTTGAGAATGGACTAAAGAATGAGAAAGTTTCATTGCTACCTAAGAGTGGGCCTATGTTGTTAAAACATGAGGCTGCAGCACTGACAACAACCAAAAAATCATTAGTATCAAGCGTTAAAACAAGAACGAGTGCCATGAAGATAGCTAAATAGATAGTTAGATATTTTAAAACGCCATGTTGTGTATTTTTATCTAGAACGCTTTTATTAATGTGTAGTGACATGACTCTATTAGGATAGAGTGTAGACAATACTTGGTTACGTGCAATCTTTGCTAGGATTAAGCTACGCATGACTTTAAAGCCCCCAGCTGTAGAGCCAGCAGAACCACCGATAAACATCAAGAATAGCAAAATAACCTGTGAAAACAAAGGCCAACGAGTGATATCAGTCACGCCAAAACCAGTTGTCGTAATAATAGCTGATACTTCAAAGAAAATATGTTCGAGGCCTTGTCGAAAATTATCATACATACCGATGACGTTTAGAGCAATCATGAAAGTTGCTATTGCCACGATGCGGAGATAGGTTTTTAGTTCCTCATCACCAAAGAATGCTTTAATTTTTCGGAGTAAAAGAAGATAGTAAAGATTAAAGTTAACCCCGAAGATAAGCATACCAATAGAAACTAAGTTAGTTATCAGAGGACTATTATAATGGGCAATGCTATCATTGTAAACTGCAAAACCACCTGTACCTGCAGTTTACATCGCTATGATAATACTATCAAAGAAAGGCATACCTGCAAAATATAATATTACTGCAAATACTGCAAACATAAGAAGATATAACAGATACAAAATTTGTGCAGTTTTTTTAAGTTTCGAGACAACTTTACCAAATACAGGTCCAGGAACTTCAGCTCTCATAACCTCTAAATGGCTATTTTTAGAATTTTCCATGATGGCAAGGGCAAATACTAAAACCCCCATTCCACCGATAAGATGGGTAAAACTACGCCAAAATAAGAGCGCGGGGGATAAGACACTGACGTCATCAAGAATAGTTGCTCCTGTTGTCGTAAAACCAGAAGATACTTCAAAGAAAGCATCGATAATATTAGGGATTTGTCCTGAAATAACAAATGGAAGGGCGCCAAAGAAGGACCAAAGTATCCAGCAGAGTGCAACAATTAACATGCCTTCCTTAGTGTAGATATGATAATTTTTAGGTTTAAAGAGAGAACCCAGTAATCCAAGGATGATTAGAATAATCATGGTAATGACTATACTCATCATGACACTTTGCGGTTCACGGTAAATAAGTCCAACAGTTAGAGGAATCGCTAGAAGAGCAGCTTCAATCATCAAAAGTTTTGAGAGGAGGAAACGAATCATACTTTTATTCATATTCCTACCTCGCTAACATATCACTAGTTCTAGTAATATTTTTTAATAAGGTGATAACAACGATACGATCACCCACTGTTAAAACATCCTCACCAGTTGGGAAAATCGTTTTATTATTGCGAATAATCGCTGCAATTAAAATATTTTGCTTTAATTTTAAAGATGCAAGACTACGATTTGCTAATTTGCTAGTTTCTTTTATTTCAAATTGTAAGGTTTCAATGCGATCGTTAGCAATATGATGCATAGCTTCTAGGTTGGAATCCTGAGCATTTACACGCCCGCGTACAAAGTGCATCACATGGTCTACGGCAATACGCTTGGGTGTGATAATGCTTGATAGTTGTTTATCGTCAATGATTTCTAGTAGGCTAGTTCGATTAACTTTGGTAATGTTTTTAGGAATACCGATACTTTCTAAGAACATTGAGGTAATGATATTTTCTTCATCAACACCAGTTAAAGTAGCAACTGCGTCAAAACTTGTAACGCTTTCTTCTAACAAAATATTTTTAGCAGTACCATCCCCATGAACGACAGGAACATTGGGAAATTCTTGACTAAAATATTCAGCTTGTTCTTGGTTGAGTTCAACTAGTTTGACGTGTGTATTGGTATTTTTAAGGATATTGAGTAGGTAGTAGGCGATGCGTCCTGCACCGATAACCATCAAGTTTTTGACAACTTTATTTTTAACGTAATTATGGAAAAGTATCATTTCAATACGGTTTCCAGTTACAAAGATTTTATCTTTGACTTGGATAGTTGCATCGCCATCAGGAATAATCAATTTGCCATCGCGTTCAATTGCGCAAATAACAATATTACCAAATTTTTTACGAATTTGACTCATTGAAGTATGACAGAGTTTATTTCCTTCTAAAATTTTAAATTCCATTAACATCACACGCCCGTTGGCGAAATGTTCAACTGAAGTTGCATTTGGAAATTCTATGGTATTAGCGATATATTGTGCTGCTAACAATTCAGGGTTGACAACTGAAGAGAAGCCAAGAAAGTTTTTATCTTTGAAGTAAGGATTAGAATACTCAGGATTACGCATGCGAACAACAGTCTCTTTTGCCCCCATTTTTTTGGCAAGAACTGCTGAAATCATATTAACTTCATCTCGATCAGTGATAGCGATAAAAATATCACAATTTTTGACTTCGGCTTGTTCTAAAATTTTATAGTTTGCCCCATTCCCAACAATTCCCATAATATCATGCTGTTTAGTGACACGTTTAAGGACGTTTTCTTTTTTCTCAATTAAAACAACATCGTGCTTTTCAGCAACAAGTGAGCGACAAAGTGCGGTTCCGACTTTACCTCCGCCGACAACAATTATTCTCATTTTTACCTCCAATAATAAACTCTATGATACCTTTTTTTTAGTAAAAATGCACGAGAATTATGGTTAAAAAACGTTTTCATCTTTCTGATAAGAGTAATATGATTCTCTTATCAGAATCTGGTGAAAAATAACACAGATAAACTTGTGACAAGCCCTAAATTAGGTTATAATTAACCTTTAAGCGTACAGTAGAAATGGAGATATTATGGAGAATCATAATTCTATTAAACAGACCTATGGATTAATGACTACAATTGCTATGATTGTAGGTGTAGTGATTGGTTCAGGCATTTATTTTAAAGTTGATGACATCCTTAAATTTACTGGTGGAGATGTCTTTTTAGGCATGGTAATTTTAGTACTAGGTTCTTTTTCGATTGTTTTTGGAAGTTTGTCAATTTCTGAGCTAGCTATTAGAACGAGTGAAAGTGGTGGTATTTTTTCTTACTACGAAAAATATGTTAGCCCAGCTTTAGCAGCAACTTTAGGCTTGTTTGCGTCTTTTTTGTATCTTCCAACTTTAACAGCAATCGTTTCATGGGTAGCTGCATTTTATACTTTAGGTGAATCATCAAGTTTGGAATCACAGATTATTTTAGCTGCTGTTTATATTTTAGCGCTTAGTCTCATGAATATCTTTGCTAAGCGTATTGCAGGGGGATTCCAATCTTTAACGACCTTTGTAAAAATGATTCCTTTAGTCCTAATTGCTTTAATTGGTGCTTTTTGGTCTGATAAAGCTCCACAACTTCCACAACATTTAACAGCTATTCAACCGTCAAATGTTGGATGGAGTTGGGTGTCAGGTCTGGTACCATTGTATTTTGCATATGATGGTTGGACAATTTTTGTTAGTATTGCACCAGAAGTCAAGAATCCCAAGAAGAATTTACCACTTGCCTTTGTCATTGGTCCAGCGCTTATCTTATTATCATATTTGGCATTTTTCTATGGTTTGACACAAATTTTAGGTGCTAGCTTTATTATGACAACCGGTAATGATGCTATTAATTATGCAGCTAACATTATTTTCGGTCCTAGTGTTGGGCGTTTATTATCTTTCATTGTTATTTTATCTGTATTAGGTGTTGCCAATGGACTTTTACTTGGGACGATGCGTCTACCTCAAGCTTTTGCGGAACGCGGATGGATCAAAAGTGAGAGGATGGCTAACATAAATTTGAAGTATCAAATGTCATTGCCAGCTAGTTTGACGGTGACGGCTGTAGCTATTTTTTGGCTTTTTGTTCACTTTATGGTTACAAAATTTAATTTATTGCCGGGTAGTGATATTAGTGAAATTGCTGTGGTGTTTAATAATACCAGTTTAATCATTCTTTATGTTTTAGTACTCAGCCTTTATCTCAAAAAAGATATTAAAAATAAATTTACCGGCTTAGTTTCACCGATTCTAGCAATTTTAGGCGGTTTGATCCTCTTTATCGGGAGTTTGTTAAGTAATTTCTTTACGGTTTTAATTTTCCAATGTTTTTGCTTATTATTCTGTTTGATTTGTCATTATATCTATCAAAAAAATAACCCAAAAACTCATGAATAGGTTGACTTTGTAGACTGAAGTGCTATAATAGTGTCAACGATTTGTTAGTTTAAATCAAACCTGTTATGATTTAAGCTAACAAACCACCATAAACCACATTGTTTGCTGAGATTGACTCCGAGCAGTGTGGTTTTTTTGCGAGTCAGAATGAGTTCTAGAAAGTGATGATGAGATGAATATTGAAACATTAACGCAGAAAAATCATCGTTCCGATAGTGGACGAAATCATATTGTTTTATTTGAACCACAGATTCCAGCAAATACTGGTAATATTGCTAGAACTTGTGCGGCAACAAATGCTCCTTTGCACATCATACGACCGATGGGATTTCCTATTGATGATAAAAAAATGAAACGAGCAGGACTGGATTACTGGGATAAGCTAGATGTTAGTTTCTATGATAGTTTGGAAGAATTTATGTTGTCATGTCGTGGGAAAGTTCACCTAATTAGCAAATTTGCTGACAAGGTTTACTCAGATGAAAATTATAATGATGATCAAGACCATTATTTTATGTTTGGTCGTGAAGATAAAGGATTGCCAGAAACTTTTATGCGCGAGCATGCCGAAAAGGCCTTACGAATTCCCATGAATGATGAGCATGTGCGTAGCTTGAATGTTTCAAACACTGTTTGTATGATTGTTTATGAAGCC
>OKWB01000316.1_pt1 | contig 7273 bp, 9 predicted proteins | sample 1607211 | NCBI WGS metagenome assembly OKWB01 (sample SAMN07501056, study PRJEB24779) | human gut metagenome
CCATGCAACTCCTCTTGTTTAGCCCAATACCTTATTTGTTCATGAAAAGAATGAGGCGATACTCCATTTGGTGTTTCGGGCCATTCACCTTGATAGAATAATTCTATTGCCTTCTTTTTAAATTCATAACTATATCTCATGAAAATACCCCCTTTACTGAGTGTCCAGTAAAGGGGGTACATATCAGTTGTATAGGTGCTTTGTTTTACTTGGGTGTCATATTTAATTCCTATAAAGCTGGTATTTTTAAATAGTGTATGATTTGTTATACTGAGTATAGTTATTGATAATAGGAAGAAAGGATCTTGATTATGAAATTAAAGACTCGTGATATTGTATATATAGGCTTTATTGCTGCCTTATGTGCAGTAGCAACTACAATTCGCATTGAAATACCAGGTGGGGCCATGGTTCACTTAGGATCTGCTGCATTATTTACATCATCCATTCTTTTTGGCGGTTTATATGGTGGTTTAGGTGCGGCTATTGGTTCTGCATTATTTGACCTCTTTGGTGGACATACGCAATACATTGTATTCTCTTTCTTTATTAAAGGTATTGCAGGTCTTATTGTAGGTGGTATGACAGCAGGTTACTTGCCACCATCCATTACAAAGCCGACAGCATCCTTTACACGTATTTTGATTGCTCTTATTATTGGCACTATTTGGACTGCATTTGGCTATTTCTTAGCATGGTGGTTCGTTCTTGAAAGTGCAGCCGTAGCAGCTAGCAAAATTCAATACTCCTTGATTACAAGTGCTGCAGGTATTGTGGTGGCTATTATATTGACACCAAAACTACAAAAGGTAGTACGTAGATTATTTACAAAAAACTAATAGAGAATAATTTAAATCGCATCTTATTTCTCTAAATTGTTAAAGGGCGCTCATTAGCATATATATGCTAATGAGCGCCCTTTTATTTTTCAGTATATATCAATTGTTATTAAGTTTGTTTATGGCATTAAAAGTTACAAAGGTCGTTTAGGTTTTCTGCCATGGTAGGATGTGTGAAGATTTGATTTTTGAAGTATGTATATGGAATGTTGTTATCCATAGCCATTTTAATGAGATTAATCAACTCTTCAGCACCTTGAGAATAAAGTGTAGCACCGAGGATTAAATCGTTATCTGCATTTACTACAATTTTAAAAGCACCTTTTAAATAGTCGTTTACATGAGCTCTTGGCATGGTGGCTACGAGCATTTCTTTAGTTTTAACTGTATAGCCTTTGTTGATAGCATCTTCTTCTGTGAGACCTATACGAGCCAGTGGCGGTGTTAAAAATGTTGTGTAAGGAATATTTTTGCGATCTTTTAATGTGTATTGGCCATTTCCTGTAAGTGCACCAAATACAATGCGGAAGTCATCGAGAGAAATATACGTAAATTGAGGACCACCGTTTACATCGCCTACTGCATATACGCCAGGAACGGAGCTTTCACATGTATCATTCACTACGATAGCGCCGCGTTCGTTAGTAGTAATATCCGTATTTTCTAAACCGATGTTAGCTGTATTTGGTTTGCGACCTGTAGCATATAAAACGGCATCAAATGTATAGTTTTGACCATTTGCAGTAATAACAGGTTTGTTGCCATCATTAGATACAGAGTTTAATGTTACATCATTAAGAATAGTAATACCTTGCTCAGTCAAGTACTCGTTAGCTAATTCTTGTACGATCGGTTCCTCCCGTTTTAAGATGCTAGATTCAATATTAAATACTGTTACCTTTGCACCTAGTTTAGCGTATAAGCTGGCAAATTCAAGGCCGATAGGACCAGCACCGATAACACCTAGTGTACTTGGTTGAGGCGATAATTGTTGAATTTCTGTGCTGTTATAGAAGCCTGTTGCTGCGCTGATGCCATCAATGTTAGGCTTAATCGCTACAGCACCAGTGTTAATAATAATTGTTTCACCAGATAAGATGATTTTGTCTTCCCCAGCTGTAACGGCGATTTCTTTATTACTAATGAATTCACCATGTCCAGTGTATACATCGACATGTTCATTTGTGTCTAACATACCGAAGTTTTTATTGCGTAAACGAGATGTAACTACCTCGCGTTGGTTTAATACTTGATCGTAAGATAAGCCTTTTGATGCGGCTATAATCATCGTTTTAGTTGGGATACATGCAATATTAATACATGTGCCACCATACATGAGTGGATTTTCTTCAATCATAGCTACGGCTTTGCCCATGGAGCCCAATTTAGCTGCTAATGTTTTACCGGCTTTGCCGAAACCTAGGACGACAAGATCATAATGTTTGGTATTCATACAATACCTCCTATTTTTTATATTGAAAATATTAGATGTGTTTATTATAACATATTACAGTAGATATAAAAGTAAAATATGAAAATAATTCTCTATAATTTAGATGTTAAGTATTTCTACTTGACACATCTTTTTTTATGCTGTAGTATATGTAAAGTAATATGACTTGACAGTGATGGAGGTGGCGAAATGGAAGAACGAGTACTTATCAGTTTACTCCTTGATTTCTATGGGCCATTGTTGACGGATAAGCAACGCATGTCCTTACAACTTCACCACGAAGATGATATGTCCCTTGGAGAAATTGCTGAGGAGCTTGGCGTATCTAGGCAAGCTGTACATGATAATTTACAGCGTGCACGTCATATTTTGAATGACTATGAATCTAAATTACACTTGGTGGCTCAATATGAGGCACGAGAACAAGTGATAAATGAATTAAAAGATACGTTGCCAGCGGATGTGCTTTCACAATCGCGGGTACAACAATTATTGACGCAAATGGAGGGATAATATGGCATTCGATAGTTTGTCAGAAAAACTGCAAGACGCCTTTAAATCCTTAAAAGGTAAGGGCAAAATTACAGAAGAAGATGTCAATCTTGCGTTGCGTCAGGTACGAACTGCTCTCTTAGAAGCGGACGTAAACTTTATGGTGGCGAAAGATTTCGTTAAATCCATTAAAGAAAAGGCCCTTGGTGAAGAGGTGTTCGGATCCTTGAACCCAGCTCAAACGGTTATTAAAATCGTTAATGATGAGTTGACAGCTCTCCTAGGTGGTACGCAAAGCCGTATCATGATTTCCAGTAAGCCTCCAACAATTATTATGCTTGTTGGTTTACAAGGTGCTGGTAAAACGACTACGGCTGGTAAATTGGCTGTATACCTTCGCAAACAAGGTAAACATCCAATGCTTGTTGCAGCCGACGTATACCGTCCAGCAGCGATTAAGCAATTGCAAGTAGTAGGTAAGCAAATCGATATCCCTGTATTTGCTGATGAAACACCAGGAGCTAATCCAGTAGATATTGCGCGTCGTGCCGTAGAGCAAAGCACGCATATGTTGAAGGATGTTGTTATCATCGATACAGCAGGTCGTTTGGCTATAGACGAAGTCCTCATGGACGAGTTGTCCAACATTAAAGCTGCTGTTCGACCTCATGAAATTCTACTCGTTGTAGACTCTATGATTGGTCAGGACGCGGTGACGACAGCACAAACGTTTAATGAAAAATTAGGCGTTGACGGTGTTATCCTTACTAAACTCGATGGTGATGCGCGCGGTGGTGCTGCATTATCCATTAAGGCTGTAACCGGTTTGCCAATCAAGTTTACGGGCGTAAGCGAAAAAATGGATGGTTTCGACGTATTCTATCCAGACCGTATGGCTTCTCGTATCCTCGATTTAGGGGATTTCAAAACTCTTATTGAAAGCGTACAAGGCGCTATTGATGAAGAAGAAGCTCGTGAAATGGCGCAAAAAATGGCGAAAAACAATTTCACCTTAGATGATTTCTTGAAACAGATGAATCAGGTGAGAAAGTTAGGACCATTGCAAAATATTATTGGCATGTTACCAGGCATGGGTCAAATTAAGGATCAATTAAAAGATCTTGATTTGAATAGTAAAGAAGTACGTCGCATTGAGGCTATCATCAAATCCATGACGGCTGCAGAACGACAAGATCCAAATATTTTAAATGGTTCTCGTCGTAAGCGTATTGCGATGGGGTCAGGTACACAAGTACAAGACGTCAATCGCTTATTAAAACAATTCGAAGAAGCGCGGAAGATGATGAAGCGTTTACAAGGATTGCGTGGCGGTAAGGGTGGCTTCCCTGGAATGCCAAAATTACCGTTTATGTAATACATGGACAGGGGCGCTGAACCTGTCCAGCACATCATTATAAGGAGGTGAATCCCACATGTTAAAAATTCGTTTGACTCGTTTAGGTGCTAAAAAAGCTCCTTTCTACCGTATCGTAGTTGCTGACTCACGTGCTCCACGTGAAGGTCGTCCTGTTGACACAATTGGTCAATATGATGCTACTAAACAACCAGCTATCGTTAATGTAGACGAAGAAAAAGCTTTGGCTTGGTTAGCTAAAGGTGCTCAGCCTACTGACACTGTTCGCTCCTTGTTCAAAAAACAAGGCGTTATGCAAAAATTTGCAGACGCTAAAAAGTAATTAATAGAGAGGCATACTGTGATGATAGAATTAATTTCATTAATTGCGAAATCATTAGTGAAGCAGCCTGATGCCGTTTCTGTTACCATGGTCCAAAAGGGCAATGTTGAGGTCTATGAGCTTCATGTAGCTCCAGAGGATATGGGTAAAGTCATCGGAAAGCAAGGTCGAATTGCAAAAGCAATTCGCTCTGTGGTGAAAGCGGCGGCTATTAAAGAGAACAAAAAGATATCTGTTGATATTGTCTAAAAGGGAGTGTTCCAATGGAAGAAATGACATTACGTGTCCCTGTAGCAGTAAAAGCAAAAGTAACAGAAGATTTGAAAGCGAAAATTGTATCCGATCTTGAAACTCGCCTTGATATGGTGAATAAAGATTTGGAAGCAATTGAGTTTCAAGCTCAACGTATTTTAGCTGATGCAGCTAAAGTTGATGCGACAAGTCTTACTGCAATTCGTCAACAAATCGACGAAGAGAAAAATAAACGCTTGGCTTTCAAAGAAGAAGTAACAGCTAAATTGAAAGACGCTCAAGAATTGACATTGGGGACTGAAATTCCTCAAGGTACATTAGAGCAAACAGTTACCGTTAAAATCGGGGATAATTTGGATGCCATGATGGGCGCTGAAATCCTATTAGAAGACGGTAAAATCGTTGCGTTTCGTCAATAATGAAGCCTAACGATTTCATCACTATAGGTGTTATCATCGCCCCGCACGGCGTGCGGGGTGATCTTCGTATTATGCCTAGAACCGATTTTCCAGAACGGTTCATGCATATGGATGCCTGTTACATCGATGGTAAAGAATACCACGTTGCATCCGCACGATTTCATAAACAATTCGTATTAGCTTCGTTTAAGGAAATTCCTGATCGCAACACCGCTGAATTATTCTCTAAGAAAGAGATTCAAGTACGTCGTGAAGATTTGGTAGAATTACCAGAAGGCCGTTACTATATCTTTGATATGATTGGCCTTGAGGTGCAAGATACAAAGGGCAATGTACTTGGTACATTGACGGATGTATTACAACCGGGAGCTAATGATGTATATGTGGTTTCCAAAGAAGGGGAACCAGATCAATTGTTTGCAGCCATTGATGATGTTATCATTGACATCGATATGGACAAACGCATGATGATCGTTGATCCGCCTGAGTGGGTATAATCCATTTAGGCGGTTTTTTTATATCTATTTATAGGTGTCTTATGATAGAATTAATTATAAGATAGCTATATATAGATATATGATAATAATAAGTGTATTCGGGGGAGGCCTGTTGTGAAAATAGATATTATATCCTTGTTTCCAGAGTTTTTTGATGCCTTCTTTAGTCATTCCATCATTAAACGCGCCATTGAGGCGGGACGGCTAGATATGTCTGTGACGAATCCGCGCAATTTTAGTCATAATAAACATGGACAAGTGGATGATACACCGTATGGTGGTGGGGCAGGTATGCTTATGATGGCGCCTCCTATTTTTGAGGCCGTAGAATCTGTTGTCTCTAACTATGATAACGCTATTAATGGTACCTATGAAACGGATGAGATCTGTGATGAGATGAGCCTCATTGGTAATCCTGGTGAAAGTATACGACGTCGCATTGTATTTATGGGCCCTACGGGTCAACCTTTCACACAGGAAAAGGCTCGAGAACTGGCAAACTATGATCAACTGATTCTCGTATGTGGACATTATGAAGGTGTAGACTATCGCGTGGAGGAGCACCTAGTGGATGAAACCATTTCCATTGGTGACTATGTATTAACAGGTGGCGAGTTGCCTGCTATGGTTGTAGTTGATGCGGTGGCTCGCATGATTCCCGGCGTATTAGGGGCTGCTAGTGGGGCCCAAGAGGATTCCTTTTATGAGCCTTTATTAGAATGTCCTCAATATACAAAGCCTCCAGAATTCAGAGGCTGGGTTGTTCCTGACGTATTGCGTAGCGGTCATCATAAAAACATTGCTACGTGGCGACAAAAGGAAGCCTTAAAGCGGACACGATTGTTGCGGCCCGATTTATTGGAACGACCATTAACAAAAGAGGAAGTTAAACTTTTAAAAGAGATTGTTGAAGAAGAGTCTAGGCTATGAATTTTAAGTGTTATGATGTTGTAGAGATTCAGGAAAAGCGATACGTAGTTACTGAAGTTATCTCCTATCAAGAATTCATCATAGAAAAGACAGTGAATTATACTCTTAATGATGAAATGTATAATAATGAACTAGGTACTCATAAAGGGGCTAAGAATTGGACCGAATATGGTCTTATGCCAGTGGATGGTGAAGATAAAAAATGGCTCACCATTGTAAATGGAGAAAAAGACTATTGTACCTTTTCAGAGACTGTTTTACGTTCAACGCCGCCTAAAGGATATAAACTGTACGATAAAGGCTTACAACGCGTCATGTCTGTTAATGGCGAAAGTAAAGCTAGAAGCGGTGATAAGGCCGATTATAAAGAATATAGATCAATTAAAAAGGATAAAACCCATGTATTCTTTATGGAGGACTGGCATGGTGGTTTGACGGATCAGGCTCAAGGTGAGCGGATTCGTTTGTCTGATGTACATCGACGGCGAGATCAGGCTGCTCAAGCAGTGAGTAAAAAGATTCGTAATGCAGCTCGTAGAAAAGAATGGACACGATTGGGTCTGAGTTGGGGAATCATTTTATTCTTTTTGGGTTATTTATTCGTAGGAGATATGACTTGGCATGAATTGCGTGATGAAGTAGGATTCCCATATACCATGGAAGAGCGCATTAAAGATTCCTATTATTATGAACC
>OKWB01000319.1_pt1 | contig 7132 bp, 6 predicted proteins | sample 1607211 | NCBI WGS metagenome assembly OKWB01 (sample SAMN07501056, study PRJEB24779) | human gut metagenome
GTATTGCACACTGAACATGGTAAAGAAATGCTTCACAACTTCTTGTATGAAGTATGTGGTTTCACAGGCACATGGACAATGGCAAACTATGCAAAAACTGCTATTGAAGAAATCCGTAACACTGTAGGCGATGGCAAAGTATTGTTGGCATTGTCTGGCGGTGTAGATAGCTCTGTTGCAGCAGCTCTTATTTCTAAAGCTGTTGGCGACCAATTGACTTGTATCTTTGTTGACCATGGTTTAATGCGTAAAAACGAAGGCGATGAAGTTGAAGCAGCTTTCAAAGATTCCGGCATGCATTTCATCCGCGTCGATGCGGAAAAACGTTTCTTAGATAAATTGGCTGGTCTTGAAGATCCAGAAGCTAAACGTAAAGCTATCGGCGAAGAATTTATCCGTGTATTCGAAGATGAAGGTCGTAAAATCGGCTCCGTTGACTTCTTGGCGCAAGGTACAATCTACCCTGACGTTATCGAGTCCGGTACTGGTGAAGCAGAAGTTATCAAATCTCACCACAACGTAGGCGGCTTGCCTGCAGTTGTAGACTTCAAAGGCCTTATCGAACCATTGCGTAATCTCTTCAAAGACGAAGTACGTGAACTTGGTTCTGAATTAGGTTTGGCTGACTACCTCGTATGGCGTCAACCATTCCCAGGTCCTGGTCTTGCTATTCGCGTAATGGGCGAAATCACGAAAGACAAACTCGATATCTTGCGTGATGCGGACTATATCTTCCGTGACGAAATTGCAAAAGCTGGCCTTGATCGTAGCATCAACCAATACTTTGCAGTATTAACATCTACACGTACTGTAGGCGTTATGGGTGACTTCCGTACATACGATTACACATTGGCATTGCGTGGCGTAACAACAACAGACTTCATGACTGCTGACTGGGCGCGCATCCCTTACGACGTATTGGACACAATCTCCCGTCGTATCGTAAACGAAGTACAACACATTAACCGTATTGTGTACGATATTACATCTAAACCACCTGCTACAATTGAGTGGGAATAATTAAAGTTAGGCTGAACTTATTAGATTTTGGAAGTTCAGCCTTATTTTATTAAAATGTACTATTATCTTAACAATAATAGATAGTAGATTTACATAAAAGGTATAAAATTACTAGTTATCTTTAATTGTTTTGATGATACTTGTTGTTAGATGAGATTTTCCAGATTTTTAATTTTATTAAATATGGAGGACTAAATGTCAAATACGATAAAAGCGATTATTAATCTAGTTACAGCCCCACAGTTACAACTAGTAGATTATTATAACAGTAGACATCGTGCTAACTCTGAAGGGGCAAGCCTTGAAGAGTATATAAAAGATTTATATGCGGATACATTAAATGAGCAAAATGAAGAACAGAGAAGAAATATAATTAAAGATGTTTTTTCATATATTGGTAATGATTCTAATCCACCAGATGCAATGCTTAGAGGTGGTGATGCTATTGAGGTAAAAAAAGTAGAGAGTCCCAGAGCTGATATTCAATTAAATAGCTCTTATCCAAAGTGTCAAATAGAATCAACTAGTTCTATGATTACAAAAAAATGTAAAGAAGCTGAACAAGGCGATTGGACAAAGGATTTATTATATGTTGTTGGTCAAGTAAAGGACAAACAACTTAAATCAATATTTATGGTTTATGGAGAAGATTACGCTGCTTCTGATAACACTTATTTAGGTGTAAAGCAAGATATTAAAAAATGGATTGAGAATATGGGAGAAGTAGAGTTTGAAGAAACTGAGGAACTTGGTCGAATAAATATGATAGATTCTTTAGGTATAACAAAGCTTAGAGTGCGTGGGATGTGGATCTTACAAAATCCATGGAAGGTATTCTCTTATATTACTAATCTTGACACAAGCAAAGAGTTTGAGTTTTGTGCAATAATTAATAAAATAAAATATGAATCTTTTCCTGAGCATCAGACATTAGAGCAGTTGGAAGAGTCAATTAACAATTTAGAAATACAAGATGTTCGAATCAAGGATCCAAATGATTCAACATTATATATAGATGCAAAGATGATAAGATTTTCTTTATAAGGATAGGTAGGATGAAAATAATTAGTTTATTTAGTGGTTGTGGTGGGTTAGATTTAGGTTTTAAAAAGGCTGGATTTGAAGTCCCTGTAGCGAATGAATTTGACCCAACAATTTATGAAACTTTTAAGGTGAATCATCCAAATACACATCTAGTAGAAGGAGATATTCGTAAAGTTACAAAGGAGGATATCGCCCAATATATTTCTGGAGATGTTGATGGAATTATTGGTGGCCCACCATGTCAATCATGGTCAGAAGCAGGAGCGCTTCGGGGAATTGAGGATGATAGGGGACAATTGTTTTTTGACTATATTCGAATTTTGAATGAGTTTAAACCAAAGTTTTTCTTGGCTGAGAATGTAAGTGGAATGCTAGCTAATAGGCATAGTGAAGCTGTGAAAAATATTTTTAAGCTGTTTGAAGATGCTGGATATCAAGTATCAATGACTTTAGTTAATGCTAAGGATTATGGTGTTGCTGAGGAACGTAAACGTGTATTTTACATTGGATTTAGGAAAGATTTAGATATTAACTTTACATTTCCTAGAGGATCTACAATTGATGATAATAAGAAATTAACTTTAAGGGATATTATTTGGGATTTACAGAATACAGCAGTTCCTGCAGGTGAAAAAAATCATCATAACCCTAAAGCTATTAATAACAATGAGTATTTTATAGGCGCATTTTCACCAATTTTTATGAGTCGAAATAGGGTGAAAAGTTGGGATGAACAGGCTTATACTGTTCAAGCATCGGGACGTCAGTGTCAATTACATCCCCAAGCTCCTAAAATGGTAAAAGTTGATAAAAATCTCTATAGGTTTGTTAAAGGTAAAGAACATCTTTACCGGAGAATGACAATTCGAGAAGTTGCAAGAGTTCAAGGTTTTCCTGATGACTTTAAATATATTTATACTAATACGAATAATGCTTATAAAATGATTGGAAATGCTGTTCCGGTAAATCTTGCTTACGAAATTGCAGTGGCAATCAAATTACATCTTGAAGGGGATGGAAATAAAGTAGAAGGGATTAAACAAATAATATAATCATTTAATGCATAAATTGTTTTATGTATATTGAGATATTATTAAGAAAAGGTTAATTGTAGAACGAAATTGAACACACAATAACATAAAGAAAATCCATAATGTATTGTGTTAAGATTAAGGTGCCTATACTAAAAATTTTAACGAGATAATTCTATAGGTGCTGATGATGTAGGACAATATAATTGATATAAAATATTTAAGCCAACAGAGTGTAAACTTTGTTGGCTTTTTTGTGAAAAGGCTGTAGTAGAGTAAAGCGTCAGGAGCCAAGTATAAAAGTACGGTTTATTGGAGGGGATTATTAATTAGTAGGATTCATAATAGAGGAGAATTGAATTCACTGGTAGAAAATATTAATGTAAAGATTATATAAGAGGAATGGAATCATGCTTGTGTTAATGTATAAATGTTATTCAAGGGTAAGAAATATAAATGCTGATATTAGAATATAAAATATCTATTTTATTAAATACCATAATGTACTTTCGCATATTAATAATATAAGGGGAAGTGATAAAATTTAGAGGATTATTTAAGTATAATGTAGGATACTAATTATTGTTAGATAGAGTTGTAATTTTGTACTTTTGTATTTTTATTTTCATAATATATTTTATTCTAATATATAGGTTAAGGGGAGAATAAAATGGAGAAAATTATTTTTGAGGAAATTAAAAACAAGGATATCTTCGGGGTGGATTATCAAAATTTTGTTAAAAATAATGAAATAGATTTTTCTAAAGAACAAATTGCGGTACTTTATGGGCCTAACGGAACTGGTAAAACAAGTTTGGTAAAGGTTTTATCATCTGAGGATGGAACAAATGTGAAGTATACTTATGGAGAAAAATCATATACAGATGGGACGCAATTCTTTGTAATTAATGATCAAAATAACAGAAATATCATACAAGGGGAAACAAAAGATTTTTTGTTAGGCGATAATATAAGAAAAGAATTTGAACTACAGAAGTATATAGAATATGAATATAACAGGTTGTGCGTTGATAGCATTTCTATTTTAAAAAATAATTACAATATATCTTCGAGTAGTAGTAAATCTATAGAGTGCTTTTCTACCTTGACAAGTGTTTATGAGATAATCAAAGATTTAATGAATAACAAATCTAAAGGTTCTAAAACTGGTGTGGATAAGTATATTTCGGAATTAGATAAGCATACTGAAATAACTATTCCTGAATATGAACAGGATAAGTTAGCTTATGTTATTTCTGATTTATCAGAGAAGAAATCTCTTATTGCTGAAATTGAAGCGCTAGATGCTAGTAAATTAGCTAATAATTCTCATATCAAGGAAATTGAGGAGAATACAGAAGCTATAAGGATACTTTCTCGTTTCAATTATAAGCAACAGTGTATAGTTTGTGATTCAGAAGGAATTGATTCAAATAATTTATTAGATAAAAAAACTAAAAATATAGAAGGTATAAAAAAGACATTAGATGCGAAAACTAAAAAAATTGTTGAACAAATAATTCATGATATAAGAGAAGAAGATCCATTTAGAATAAAAGATATTATGCTAGGGGCGATTGAAACAGGAGATTTAAGTAAGGTTTTAGACCTTAAAGCTTCTATAGAAGCGTATAAAAATATATTTGCAAATAAAATAATAAAGGAATTAGTAGAGGTTTATAAAAGTTCTGATATAAAAATAAAAAATGAAGAATATCAAACTATGATAAGTCAGAAGCCAGATATTACAGAAGAAGATTTTTTATATATTGAGAAAATTATTAGTAGCAATATGAGCAAGAATTTGCAGATAATTAGAGATGATAAGAAAAATATCAAAATTGTATTAGAAAATGAAGATTTTATTGGGGTTGATAGAGAAAAACTTCCATTAAGTTCAGGAGAACAAAATTTTCTTTCACTAACATTTGAATTTTTAAAAGCAAAAAATTCTGATAAATCAATTGTAATATTAGATGATCCTATTTCTAGTTTTGATTCCATTTATAAAAATAAAATAGCTTATGCAATAGTTAAAATGCTACATAATAAGAAGAGAATTATTTTAACTCATAATATAGACTTATTAAGACTTCTAGATGGACAATTTAAAAAATGCTTTAGAGTATATTTGTTTAATAATACACAAGGCGAAGAAAATGGGTTCATATCATTGAATTCTGATGAACGTGATATGCTTATTAACCTTGATGAGTTGTTAAATACATTTAGAGAAAAAATTTTTGATTATATACGAAATACAGAATTATTTTTACTTTCGTTAATTCCCTTTATGCGTGGATACTCAACTATTATTAATAATAGGCCTATCAAAGAGAAACTAACTCAATTGATGCATGGATATAAAACAGATACAGTTGATATAGCAAAGTGTTATATTGACTTATTTGGAAATAAGGATGATATAATTCCAAATAGTTATCTAGTGAGTGTTAATGATATTTTGACGAAAAGCTTTGATGGACAGGAAATTGTTAATATGGAGAAATATCCTCTATTAAATCGGACATTGGTACATTCTTTTACTTATTTATTTTTAAGATTATTAATAGAGAAAAAATTAGTAACAAAATATAATATAGATACTGAAAGTCGGGGTGGAGCTAAACAACTTGGACAAATAATTTCAAAAGCTTTTCCTGAAAATAGCTCAAATAGTGATGATATGAATAATAGGGTTTTTCTTACAACAAAGAAAACCTTGCTGAATGAATTTAATCATTTTGAAGGCAATATGAGTATATTTCAACCTGCAATTGATATTACTGATCACATACTAGAAAAGGAAAAAACAGACATTTTAGAATTTATAAATGAACTATAGAGTGTGATTAACGATATGGGTTATAAAAATATATGTACTAAGTGCAGAATATCCTTGTCAGAGGGCACAAACTACGAGTTATTTAACAGATATAAAACCTGCCTTACATGCAGAGGTAAAATGTATTATGTTAATGAGAAGTTCGAAGCTCCTAAAAAATGTAATGATAAAGAGTGGAAGCTTATAGAGTTTTTATCAATCAGTGGTTATGACTTCGAAATGCAACTTATGTGGCTAAAAGATTTGTTTACTTTGAGTTTCCAAAGAATATGCAAGAGGCAGAAGCATTTATGTGTGAGTTAAGAACAATAAGAAAAGAATAAGCATATCTATTGGAGTTTATATGGTTAGTTAATTATGTAATGAGGTCCTATGAAAACAATAAAATCCTTTGGCGAGTATCCCAAATATTCTCTCCACGATGCAAGGGTACAGAAAATAGAATATGTAGACGATAGTTTAATCTTTACATTTGACTATATTTTTTCTTATGAAAATGGTGTTGAACAAACTCATAAGGCTCAAGTTGTGTTTGAGACGTGCGACATGGATGATCTTGAAATTCTTGTCTTTAATAGTACAATATTAGAAACTTTCACAGGTAAAAGAATTGAGTTGCCTCAGTATCAGCAGGAATATAGTGAAAGTGAATTCGAGGTCATTACGGAGACCTATAACTGGGGGCGAGCTGTATTTCAAGGGTGGTTGTGGACCGAAGGGAATCCAGTACACTGTATAATGAATATATACTTTAAAGGCGATATGGTATATGTAGTTGAATGAGGCCAAATATGAGCGATTTAGATTTTACTATTTGCTGTATAGTTACTTTCTTCAGCAAGAAGAGGGGAACTCCACCGAATTTGAATAATGGAAAGTATTGCCCTCATCTTGCTATAAAGGGCTCTGAACAGCTGTTAGGTGTAAAGTTTATTGATGGTGAAGATGTTATCTTTGATAAACAAATAGGAGCTAATGCGCTACCACTTTATGAAACTGTAGATTATTCTGCTCTACAAGCAGGTACTGAGTTCTTTATCATGGAAGGCGGAAATATTGTTGGTGAAGGGATTGTAAAAGAAATCTTTCAACATAAACCGTATGGGAGTAAATAGCTATGGGCTATAAAAATGTATGTGTAAACTGCCGAATCTCCTTGTCGGAGGGCACAAACTACGAGTTGTTTAATACA
>OKWB01000323.1_pt1 | contig 6998 bp, 5 predicted proteins | sample 1607211 | NCBI WGS metagenome assembly OKWB01 (sample SAMN07501056, study PRJEB24779) | human gut metagenome
AAAATCTCTACAGAAATACCTTTTCGACGACACCAGAAACGATATGTAATAAAATATGTCCCCCAAATCATAAGAACTATTGCCACGCAAAACTGCCATGGATTAACAAACATTATTTCTCATCCCTTCTAAAGTTGATTTTGATATCCTACGAATTTAACCATGGTTCGATTTACAGATATATGTACACCAGCTTCAACACCAATAACATGTAAAGTATAACCACCTGGTGCATTACCGGCCATACGTGCAGCCCACTCGCCAATCACACCATGAGCAAAAGCTTTAGCAATCTTGCCTTCTTTTGTGGTAGGTTGCCCGTTATGTAATTGCTCATAAGCATTTTTAGCAAATAAACGTGCCAACTCCTGACGTTCTTCAATTTTCTTTTTATCAATATCTTATCTAATTGATGTAACGTATTCTCTGTATTGGTATTAATCGTCTTATTATCAATTTGCTTACCATCTACTGTTAGTATACCATCTGAGATTGCAGATTGAGTAGTCGAGTTCGCTTTACCTTTAAATCCTACGCCTAAGTTTGGAACTAGACACTTTTGGTCTGAGGGGTATTATGTAAGTACGGTAGGTTTAAATAAGGCTACCGTAAAAAATATATACGTGAGCAAGAGTTACATGACCAAATGAAAGATAAACTTAGTGTAAAAGAATATGAGGACCCTTTTAATGGTAGCAAGTAATACATATCCCCTTTACGGGAACCGTTATGAGTCAATGACTATACGGCTTGAACGTAGTGAAAGCCAGCGCCTTTAGACGCTGGCCTATTACTACAGGCTTATAGCCCGTGAGCAAACCACCCGTTTTACGGGTGATTCTGATTAACGATATTTTCTTAGCATACACAGAAACTATATCTAATATAAAATTACCCTATACTAAATACATATGACTAATATAAACATCAATAATTAATACAAATCATTTGTTATCATAAGAAAAATCTAAAGACAACTGACCTTCAGAAGTTAAAGTATAAACCATACTAGAGAATGGATTTTGATTGTAGAGTTTAAAGGTCTCTATCATATCTAAAACCTCATGTTTTAAATCAGACATAATTTCTGAAATAATAGCAGGTTCATCATTATTGTCTTCTACATACCGTGAAATTGGGGTATTATTATCAGCCCGATAAATTGAAAGTTCTACTGAAGAACTATTATTATGACTTTCAAAATTCAATTCTACAAACCCCCAGTCTAGTGGAGTTAATTTGAATATTTTTTTTGCCAGAGCATTATAATGCTTCTCGAGCTCATCCTCTATACTCTTATGTTCTAATCTAAAGGCCTTGTCTATGGCAGTATAATTTTTTGCTAATATACGGGATTCCATATCTTCCAATAATAAAACACCTCGAGGACCTTTTATCATTTCTTTATATACATCCGGCTCAAATTCATCTTCTCTAGCTAGAACACCAAAATTCTGATATTCCCACTTATATCTATTTTGAAGCCAACAATCGTCAGTTACAGGATCATTATGAAATTCACAATGGGGCTCATAATCATCGCGTGAAATATACATTGTTCCCCACGTCCATTGTTCTGTAGAAGCTTCATGAAGTAAACGTACATACGTCAAAATCTCACTAGTCCCAGCTTTTATAGCTTTTACTTTTTCATCACTACAATTATATAATAAATCTCCATAACTAATGATTGAACCTGCCGGAGTTTTTACATAATAGTATGCTGAAGTCATTGTACCGGTTTCCGTACTATCAAAATATAAATAAGCCTTATACCAATGTATTGGCATACACTCAATAAGTATATCTCTTATTTTATTAATATATGTATTCATATGTGCTCCTATTAATTATTAGAAATCGTATGCTCAATTGGGGTTCTACCATCCACACTTATAAGAAATTTTAAATTCAGATGGCCGTTTGCTACCATTTCTAATAACCTCTATTTCTACAGACACAACATTCCCCTCCATGACAGCTTTTTTTATTGCATTTTCAACTCGTCCATATTCACTTTGATTTACTACTCTATCCATAACAACCAAATTATCTATATCACCAGAACCATTAAATATCTTTGCAATTAAATGTTCTCCTTGATTTTCATTTAGTATTCCAGGTTAGTATCGTTCCACTCATCGTAATTAACTATATCATAAAAAAATATATTCTAGTTCTATGTTAACAAAATTATAATGAATAACTCGAACGGGCACCAATAATTAAATTGGCGCCCGTTTAGTTATTTTCACTAATCGCATATTTTATTTACTTAGATATTGACGAAGTGTTTGATTTTCTAATGGTCCTAATTGCAATGCCTTCCGATTCTTAATTGCATTAATAGCTAATGCCTCAAAGGTATCTTTATCAAAATCAGAAAACTCATTAAATGAATTAAGTACTATGAACCGTTGATTCAATAAATTAGGTAGTATATCTAAATCTTTCGTTCTCACTTTATTTAACTCATTATGTACATAGGCTTCGTCTCTCTCATCACTTGCATTATTCTTATCAAACCGACCTATATCAAGATTGTCAGAATAATAGCTATATATAGCTTTCTGAGAGAAATCAATTTTAGTCAATTTTCCAAATTCAAAATTATAATAAGCATTATTTCTTAAAATATGCTCACTCCCATACTCACCAATAATAGTCCCTGTAGAAAGATCTACAATATCATTATGCTTAATCAGACTTTCTTTTCTATACGATACATAAAAGGGTAGCTGTATAGGATATCCACTTTGTAAACCAGTATATCGTTTCTCACTATCAAGAAATATTTCATTCCATATTTCTCTATCGCTTTCATCAAGACTAGAAATATCAGGATATAACTCATCAAGACTTATATTAAATTGCGTCACTTTAGCATCTTTTCTTGGAATAAAAGTATTATAACTATTTATATTTTTATTCCAACGATCTAAAAAACTTACATTTTCATCAAAGATGCCAATACCGGATAAAGTTATGTAATAGAGTTTATTATCCACCTCGTGAACAGCAACTACATTATCAGCAATCTTATGTTCTTCATCACCATAATATAATCCGCTATTCTGAAGCTCGCTTAAATAGATTGAACCTTTTTGAAAATCACTGCCATCAGTAAACAAAAATATTATGACTACCAGTATAGTAATGTAAATTAATATCATAGCAGCAACAATACAACCAATCCATTTAAATACTCGCTTTGAATTCATAATAGCCCTCTCAAAACAACGCCTATATATTAAAATTATAACATACGCTATACATCCATATATAAGAAACTATCCTCAAATTAAACACAAAAAAGGCACCTCCTTCGAGGTGCCTTCGTATCAAATATATGTAAAAGGAGAATCTATTAAAGTATTAATCTAAATCGTAGAACCCAGATGGTTTATCGCTCAAGTTTACGATGATGTTTTTCATTTGAGTATAGTGTTCCAAGATAACTTTATGAGTTTCACGGCCTATACCAGATTGTTTGTACCCACCGAATGGTGCACCTGCTGGGATAGAATTATATGTATTCACCCACATACGACCTGTTTCGATTGCTCGAGCTACGCGGATGGCACGGTTAAGGTTTTGTGTGAATACGCCACCACCAAGACCGTATAAGCTATCATTAGCTTGTTCGATTACTTCGTCTTCGCTATGGAATTTAATCACTACTGCCACCGGACCAAAGATTTCTTCACGAGCTACGCGCATATCGTTTGTAGCATCCACGATGAGTGTCGGTCTTACGAAGCAACCTTTGCCAAGTTCGCCATCTGTAATACGTTCACCACCAGCTACAACACGAGCGCCTTCTTCCTTAGCAAGTTCTACATAGCTAAGTACTTTCTTAACTTGTGCTTCGTAAATCAAGGAACCTAGTTGTGTAGATTCATCCCAAGGCAATCCAACTTTTACCTTATCAAATAATGCGGAAAGTTCAGCTACAAATTTATCATAAATTGTATCTTGTACGAAGATACGGGAACCAGCGCAGCACACTTGACCTTGATTGAATAGAATACCGAGCATTGCCCCATCAAGAGCTTGTTTCCAGTTCGCATCGTCAAAGAAGATATTCGCCGATTTACCACCTAATTCCAATGTAGCAGGAATCAAGCGTTCAGATGCCGCTTTATATACATCTAGGCCTACTTCTGTAGAGCCTGTGAAAGCAAGTTTGCTGAAGCCTGGATGATCAAGGATATATTGGCCAGATTTAGAACCTTTACCCGTTACAATGTTTACAACACCTGGAGGTAAGATGTCTTGCAAAATGCTACCTAGTTCTAACAAACTAAGAGATGTATGACTAGATGGTTTGATAACAACTGTACACCCTGCTGCCAGCGCTGGTGCCAATTTCCAAGCAGCCATTAAGAATGGGAAGTTCCAAGGTACGACTTGACCTACTACGCCAATCGGTTCACGAATAATAAGACTTAATGTATTTTCATCAAATACTTGTGCCGAACCTTCTTCTGCGCGAAGTACGCCGGCGAAGTAACGAAAATGGTCTGCACCAAGTGGAATATCCACGTTTAATGTTTCACGGATTGGTTTACCATTGTCATAGGTCTCAACTTGTGCCAAATGTTCTTTGTGAGCATCAATGGCATCTGCAATCTTTAATAAATAATCTGCCCGATCGACTTGAGAAACTGTTTTCCACGTTTTAAAAGCCTCTGTTGCAGCGACTACAGCACGATCAACATCATCCTTTGTCGCCTCTGCACAAATGGCAAGTTGCTCGCCATTAGCAGGGTTATATACATTAAATTCAGCACCATCAGATGCAGGTACCCATTCATTATTGATTAATAGACCATATCTTTCGTTAATATGTAAACTCATAGTACTTCCTCCTTTAATGGATAATGACTATTAATTGTCTTCTATGGGTTCATCATACACCTAATATCTAAATACTTCAATCTGTTTTATTGTTTTCGATATAGCGATTTTATTGTATTCTCAATAGCCTTATTCTATACCAAAATCGATATGTATATAACTTTTTTCGATAAGTCTAACTATAAAAAAGGAGTCCTCTATTACCTAAAGGACGCCTTTTAATCATGTTCAATTTTGACATGTATAATTTTTTGCGAATTACCCTAACTAGATTAGGCCTTTTTCTTGTCTTTGTTTCTCAATGACTTAACAGATAATCCGATACGATTTTGTTTTACATCTACAGAAATAATCTCGGCTTCAATAATATCGCCTACAGCAAGTACATCAGATGGATGTTGTTTTCCCTTACATAGTTCGCTACGATGTAATAAACCATTCGTTTTTAAACCAAAATCAATAAAGGCACCAAAGTCTACTACATTATGCACCGTACCTTTAACAACCGTACCAACCTTGATATCCTCAAGACTTACTACATGTTTACGTGTCAGAGGTGCTGGTAAATCCTCACGAGGGTCACGACCCGGCTTAGCAAGAGCTGCAATGATATCTCTCACAGTAGGAATACCCGCATCAAGCTTATGCGCCATCTTATCTATATCAACCAATGGTAATTTGACCTGTAATGCTTCAAGTTGGGATTTATCTTGTAAATCCTTTAATGTAAAACCTAGCTCGCCAATAATACGTTCTGCCAACTCATAAGACTCAGGGTGAACAGATGTATTATCCAATGGATTCTTAGCACCATTTAATCGCAAGAAACCAGCACACTGAGTAAATGCTGCAGGACCTAAGCGTGGCACCTTTAATAGTTGCTTACGACTAGTAAATCCACCATTTTCTTGACGGAATGCTACAATATTTTTTGCTACCGTCCCAGAAATGCCTGCAATATGCTGCAAAATCGCCGGAGATGCCGTATTAAGCTCTACCCCAACATGGTTAACTACAGATTCAACAACTTGATCCAATGTATGAGTTAATTGCTTTTGATTTACATCATGTTGGTATTGACCTACACCAATAGATTTAGGATCGATTTTAACAGACTCTGCCAATGGATCTTGTACACGACGAGCAATAGATACGGCGCCGCGAATCGTTACGTCTAAATCTGGCAATTCATCAATAGCCAATTTTGATGCAGAATATACAGATGCACCCGCTTCATTAGTAATGATGTAGTGGCAATCTAGCTTTTCTTCTTCAATCATCTTAGACGCAAATTGTTCTGTTTCATACGAGGCAGTACCGTTACCGATGGACAATAAGGTAACATTAAATTTGCGAATCTTTTCCGCTAATTTCTTTTGTGCTTCTTGTTTTAGCTTTTCGCTATTCGTTAAATAGTATGCACCATAATCGAGTACATTGCCTTGCGCATCGATAATAGCCATCTTACAACCTGTACGATATCCTGGGTCAAGGCCCATAATAACATGACCTGCCAATGGCGGTTGCAATAAGAGATTTTTAAGATTTACACCAAACACCTTAATTGCTTGCTCATCTGCAGATTCGGTTAATTCATTGCGAATATCCCGTTCAAGAGCAGGGAACATCAAGCGTTTATACGCATCTGCTACGGCGCTAGCTTTCACATCACTAAAAATAGATTGTTCATTGTTAGTAATACCACGCACCATATATTGAATATAGGATTCATCGGGTACGGTTAGGGCCAATTTAAGAGCCCCTAATTTTTCGCCTCGATTAACCGCCAAGATACGATGGGACGGCATCTGACGAACCGGTTCGGCATACTCATTATATTGAAGGAATTGATCCTTGTGTTCATTATCTTCCACGAGTTCCGCTTGAATAAAACCTTCCTTCCACATACGCTTACGAAGAGTAGCGCGAAAATCTGCACTGTCGCTGACAATTTCTGCAACGATGTCCGACGCACCTTGAATGGCGTCCTCCGGTGTAGGCACGTCTTCAGAAATATATTCTCTTGCGATATCTAGAGGATTGCCGGATGTGACCGTATCGTTCAAAATCATATCTGCTAAAGGCTCTAGTCCTCGTTCACGGGCAATCATGGCCCGTGTCCGTTTCTTAGGTCGATA
>OKWB01000325.1_pt1 | contig 6975 bp, 6 predicted proteins | sample 1607211 | NCBI WGS metagenome assembly OKWB01 (sample SAMN07501056, study PRJEB24779) | human gut metagenome
TGGAATCTCTAGATGAAACACATCTTCCAAATGATAATAAACTCTGTTAAAGCGATAGAGTCAATTGCTAAATCATCATGTAACGATGACTCTGGTGTGATATCTAACTGTGGGTCACCAAGTTGCTGCCTTAATAATTCCAGCATCTTTTCAAAAACTTCATCTCTTGACATGAGTTCACTCCTATTCATCTGTAAAGGCATCAACTAATTGATCAACTACTTGAGTTTCCAACATTGTACGAACTTGCTTCAAAGTAGAATAAACAGCTTTAGAATCACTTGATCCATGGCATTTTACTATTGGAGCTTTTAAACCAAAAAGAACCGCACCACCCGCGCTTGAATAGTCCATACTATCTTTTAGCTGATATAGGCTATCTTTTAATAGAAGTGCTCCTAATTTAGCTTTCACGCCACCTGATTTAATTGAAGATTTTAGGCTTCCCATAATACTCATAGCTGTACCTTCCATTGTCTTTAGAACAGCATTTCCAGTAAAACCATCAGTGACAACAACATCTGCTACACTTGACATCAAATCACGTGCTTCAATATTTCCAATAAAATTAATAGAAGGCTCTGCTGCTAACAGTTCATAGGCTTCTTTATGAAGAGAATCGCCTTTTGTTTCTTCCGTTCCGTTATTTAAGAGACCTACACGAGGAACTTCAATACCACGGACATTTTTTGCATAAAACGACCCTAAAATAGCATATTGATGAAGATGAGAAGCTGTGTTTTCTGCATTAGCTCCTAAATCAAGCATATCAAAACCCACACCATCTAACGTAGGTATAGTTGACATTAAGCCTGGTCGATCAACACCTTTTATACGTCCTACTACAAACAAACCAGCAGCTAATAAAGCTCCTGTATTCCCTGCAGAAATAAAGGCCTGTGCAACACCATCTTTGACTGCCTTAGCTCCTAAGACCATCGAAGACTGTTTTTTACGACGAACAGCTTTAGCAGGCTCATCATCAGAATTAATTTTTTCTTCAGTATGAATAATACTAACTCGCTCCGTTACTGTTAAATATTTCTCAATTTTTTTCTGATCGCCATAGAGTTGTACTTCAATATCACTAAAATCTGAAATAGCTTGATTAACACCCTCTACAATAGCTTTGGGAGCGTAATCTCCACCCATAGCATCTACAGCAATTTTCTTCATGAATGAACTCCTCATAAAAACTTAGTGGCTATATTATAGCACGTTTCTTTATTTTTTTCACAAGAAGGCAATAATAGCTAATATCTAACAGATACTCTCACTCTTTCCAAAGAAAAGTATGCTAAACAACCTACTAATATCAAAGAACATAGTACTCCCCCTTCAAAACCAAAATCCCCACCATTCCAAAGAGCAAAGCTAGAATTTTCAGTAATTCTAAAAAGAGAAACAGGAGAATACCCCCCACTAACCTTATTACCTAATACACATCCCATAGTAAAATTCCATGTAGTATGAACTCCTGTAACAAAAAGAATATTTTGGGTCATATTAAAAAGAATAGAAAAAATAATACCAAGTAAAAATAAATTAAAAAGTGCTATTGCTGTGATACCATAGTTTCTAAAGTGGATAAAGGAAAACAACATAGAATTGCATAAAACACCTGCAAAACTACCTTTAAATTTGGTAACTGTTGTCATAACATATCCTCTAAATAAAATTTCCTCTGTCAAGCTTTGGATAAAGTATGCAAGAAATAAAAAGAAAAAAGGTCCAAAAGAAAAGGAATTGCTGGAAGAAATTTCCACAAAACCTGATAACCAGTGGCAAATATAAATAAAAAACATCAGTAAACTACCAGTAATAAATCCTGAGATCGTTGTTAAAACATTATTATCTTTAGTAAATCCCAAGGAAGTAAAATCCCTTTTTTGGAAATAGATTAAAAATAGTAAAATACTTGCCAAAATAGGAACAAATAGTAAAAGCGCAATGTATAAATTGAATTTATAATCATCAGGTAGCAATTTTACTACAAGGCGTCTGCTTACAATGATGCCGATAACTTGAATTAGAACTGCACCAATAACTGGCACAAACCAGTTAGCAAAAAAGAGTTTATTGGTAATGTATAATGTTTTTTTCATCTCAAATATCCTAAAAATTAATTCCATATTAGTTTATCCTAATATTAAAAAAAAGAACATGACACTAATGTCATGTTCCTCTTTACAACTTAATCTGATTTCATAATACTTCCCCAACTAGACAAATCATCAATAAATTTTTTACTTTTAAGATGAATCCCTACATATTCATCGTAAATCATGTCCAAAAATTGACGAATTTTAAGTTTCATCTCAGGTTTCACAGAAATTGTTTGTAAATCATCAAATTGAATTGACTGAAAACGATTGATTAAGTATAGCATATTAGGATCTAGGTGGTTTCTTCTCTCGTCTTTATAATAATGGTTTGGACATAATAATCCAGAATATTTGTGTGAAAAATCAAAAGGTAATCCTGCCCTATGACAAAAAACACAATCATGAAAATTTAAAGCAACACCGAACCTCTCTAGTAGTTGTACTTCAAAAATATTCGTTAGAATCTCATAATCTAAACCGTCCTCAATCAATTCTAACGTTTTCTTTAGGAAAATAAATAATTGAGCATCCGCTACATTATCACTAATAGCCACATCAGCCAAAGAAGTAATATAACTCGCATATGACAACTTAAACAAGTCTGAATTAATTTCTTGAAATGCTAAAACTTCTTTATAATCATCAATATAAGAAAGACCATTATCATTAATTTTTAAAATAAAATGAGCAATAGTCAAAGGTTGGAGCACAGCATTGAATTTTGACTTTGAAGCATGCTTTACAAAAAACATCCTTTTTCCCTCAGTCTCCGTAAAGATTTTAACTAATTTATCATCTTCACGATAATTACGATTATACAAAACGAGACCGTATGTTTGACTAACCCTCATATGATTCCATAAAAACTTTCAATCTAGCCATTGCTGTTTCAATAACTTCCATACTAGCAGCATAAGAAAGACGTATATATCCTTCACCATATTTACCAAAAGCCACCCCTGGAATAATAGCTACTGCTTGTTGATAAGCAAAATCCTGACAAAACTTAAAAGAATCCTGTGGATAACTATCAGGTATTTTAGCAAAGATATAAAAAGCGCCACTCGGTTTAATTATTTTGAAACCAAGTTTAGACATTTTATCAATGATATAATCTCTACGTTTAATATATTCTTGACGCATAGGTAACGTATCATTTTTACCCACAGATAAGGCTTCTACCCCAGCAAATTGCGAAATAGTACTAGCAGCTGTCACCATGTATTGATGACTTTTAATGATTTGAGCAGTAAATGCTTCAGGAGCATACACCAATCCAACTCTCCAACCAGTCATAGCATGTGATTTTGATAAGCCATTAATTAAGATAGTTTGGTTAGGTAAATATTCTGCAATTGAAACATGCTGCTGACCAGTGTAAGTTAACTCAGAATAAACTTCATCACTAATAACAAAAATATCATATTTTTTAAAGACTTCAGCTAATGCAGCAATTTCTTGCCTTGAATAGGTAATACCTGTAGGGTTAGTAGGATAATTAAGTAAAACAGCCTTTAATTTTTCACCTTGTTGGATAATAGCCGTTTCTAACATTTCAGGAGTTAGTCTAAAGTCATTTTCTCTAGTATCAATTTCTACGATATCAGCTCCTACAAGGTTAACTATTGGCTCATATCCTGGATAAGCGGGGGCGGGTAATAGAACAACATCACCAGCTTCTAAAATAGCTATAAGAGATGCAGACAGAGCTTCTGTGGCACCTATCGTAACCAAGATCTCACTATCAGGATTATAAGTAAGATTATATTTATCCTTTGCAAAATCTGCAGCAGCTTGCCTTAGAGCTAATAAACCGCTCATACCAGTGTAATACGATTGATTCGCATCAATAGCTGATTTAGCTGCTTCTTTAACATGATCAGGAGTGGTAAAATCTGGTTCTCCAAGAGTTAATTTTACCATTCCAGGTATATCTGAAATAGATTGATCAAACTGACGAATTAAGGAGACCTCTATTCTATCTAAGTACTTATTAAATCGTTTCTCTAATGTCATCATAACCTCCTGATAAGAAATAATATATTTAATTATACAAGAAAAATAATTTGTGTCCAGTTTTCCGTCATTAAATGATAAAAAACCTGTTAATAACAGGTTTTTTGTCATTTTAGTTTATTCATTTCAAATAATGGTGATAAAGGACGTTTCTCGTGAATACGGATAATAGCTTCACCAATCAATTCCGCAATTGAAATTTGTTCAATCTTATCAATCAAACGTTCTTCAGGGAGGTAAATCGTATCTAACACAATTAATTTTTCAATAGCTGAATTTTGAATATTATCCAAAGCCGGCCCTGATAAAACAGGGTGAGTACATGAAGCATAAACAGCTGTTGCCCCTGCTTCAGCTAAAGCGTCTGCAGCATGGCAAATAGTACCTGCAGTATCAATCATATCATCAATTAAAATACATTTTTTACCTTTGATATTACCAATAATATTCATTACTTCAGATGTATTCATTTTAGTAACACTACGGCGCTTATCAATGATAGCAATCGGTGTCTTTAAACACTGTGCCAGCTTACGTGCACGTGTTACACCACCATGATCAGGACTAACGACAACAACATCATCACCAACCAATCCCTGACGATCAAAGTAATCTGCAATAAGGGGAGCCCCCATAAGGTGATCAACGGGAATATCAAAGAATCCCTGAATTTGAGCTGCATGTAAATCAACTGTTAAAAGACGATCAACACCAGCAACTTCTAGCATGTTCGCAACGAGTTTCGAAGTAATAGGTTCACGAGAACGTGCCTTGCGATCTTGACGAGCATACCCATAGTAAGGCATTACCACACTAACAGACTCCGCACTAGCACGCTTTAAAGCGTCAACCATAATTAAAATTTCCATCAAATTATCATTAACTGGTGAGCTTGTTGATTGTAAAATAAAAACATGATGGCCACGAATAGACTCTTCAATATTAACTTGAATCTCACCATCAGAAAATTGGCGAACTGTCGATTGACCTAGCGGAATTCCAATCGTCTGAGACACTTTTTTCGCTAGTTCTTTGTTTGATGACAGTGCAAACAATTTTAAATTAGAATAAGACATGATTTCCTCCAAAACTTTAGTCCTATACCATTTTAACGCTTTTTACACAATTTTTCAATCCAAAATAAACCATACCTAATTAATAAACAAAAAGGAGACCACGAAAGATCTCCTTAGTATTCATTAATTTGGGTAAATATAGTAAACAGAGCCAGAAGCACTAGGGTTAAATGAACCACGGTAATTGCCAATGCTCATATTTCCAGCATAGTTTGATTCCATAACTTGGATAGATGAATTGTTAGCCACTGACGTTACTACTGCAACGTGCCCGTAACCACCACCATCATATGGCCAAACAGCTACTGCACCAACACGAGGGGTAGTTCCTACAGAATAACCAGCTGCACGTGCACTAGCACCCCACTGATTAGCATTTCCCCAATAGTTACCAACCCAAGAAGCCATTGACTTAGCTCCCCAAGTACATTGTCCCATTGGGTATGTGTTACTTGAATCATAACTTCTGACAACAGGTTTTGATACCGATCTAGGTGTTGAAGAAACAACTGCTTTAGGTGCTTCAACTGCTTTAGTTACTACAGAAGGTTGAGCAACTTTTGGCTCATTAGTAGCTGTAGCTGTAGTTTTAGCAACAGTAGTTGCCGAAGAAGTAGCCGTAAGATTAGAAGGCTTTATTTCAGTTCTCGGTTGTGTTTGAACTGTTTCAGTAGGAGCTGTGGCAGACTCAACTTGTGCTGCTGCCTGTGCTTGTGCTACAGACTCAGCTTGTGCTTTCGCTTCAGCTTGTGCTTTCGCTTCAGCTGCTGCTTGTGCTTCAGCTGCCTTACGCGCAGCTTCCTCAGCTTGTGCTTTTGCCTGAATTAAAGATGCTTTTTCATTTTGGACTGTAGTCAATTGAGCAGATAACTCTAATTGAGCTGCTTCTAATTGTGCTCTTTGTGTTGCTAAGGCTGCTTTATTATTTTCGATAGCTTGCTTGTTAGCTGCTACAGTATTTATAGCATTTTGATTTTCAATTTGTTTAGCTTCTAAGGCCGCTTTGTCAGCCTCTTGTTGTGCTAACATCTTTTCATTAGCTGAAACAACCTCACGAATAGCAACAACACGATTAACAGCATCAGATACTGATTTCGAATTTAAAATAGTATTAATATAGTTAGTCAAGTTACCCTTTTGAGCACTACGAACTTGCTTTTTCAAAGATTCGTTACGTGCAACAATTTTATTAGAAAGAGTTTGAATCTCTTGACCTAACTGCTGAGATACAGCCTCAAGTTGAGCATTTTGCGCTTCTAATTCTGATTGTTGAGACTCTAAAGCACCAACTTGTCCTTTAATAGCAGTCACCTGGTTTTGTGCTGCTGCTTGTTGCCCTGATAAAGTATTGATTACTGAATCAGTAGCAGCAATTTTCGAGTCAAAGTCATCAGCGTTTACTGTTACGGCAGCAGTTCCAAGAGTTACTCCACTCACAAGGACTGCTGATAATATTCTTTTTTTCATTTTTATTAAACTACTCCTTTACGATAAGACATTAAATATTTTACCAAAAAATTCACGAAATTATATTACGTCATTGTTACATTTATATTTGAAATCAACTATTTCTAAATGAACCATAATCAAATCTAGAAAACGATAACCTTCTTCTATTCACTCTATCAATATAATTGCTCCATAGTGAAACTAAAAGAGAAATAAAAAAAGAGTATAATTACTCTTAAAATTATAATATTTACGGAGAATAAGGGATTCGAACCCTTGCGCCAGTTACCCGACCTAACGATTTAGCAAACCGTCCTCTTCAGCCTCTT
>OKWB01000339.1_pt1 | contig 6489 bp, 7 predicted proteins | sample 1607211 | NCBI WGS metagenome assembly OKWB01 (sample SAMN07501056, study PRJEB24779) | human gut metagenome
TCAACAACAGCTAATAATTTCTTCAAACTGTCTCCGTTGTGGGCATAGTCAACGAAAATCTTTGCGCCGTTGGTTTGTGTTAGGACTTCCATGCGGCCAGGAACGGTAGTTTGTGCAATTCCGTTTTTTATATCTTCAATTGAAACACCAAGTCGGAGACAAGCAAGTCCAGCTGCGATAGCATTTTCTTGATTGAATTTTCCAATCAGCTTGATATCGTAGGTGTTCTCCAACTTTCCTTTGACATGGAAAGAAAAGGCCTGTGATTCTGTGATAACATTTTCAGAATAATCTCCATAGAAATCATGAGGAATATATTCTACCTGTTCTTTGACAATATTAAAATGATCCATCTGACTATTTACAACAACAGCATTGCTATTCTCCATCAAGAGCCGTTTGTGGAAAAAATAATCTTCGAATGTAGGGTGCTCGATAGGACCAATATGATCGGGACTAATATTTAAGAAAACGCCAACGTCAAAGGTTAAACCATAAACACGTTTGGTTAGGTATGCTTGGCTTGATACTTCCATAACTAAGTGTGTCATTTGATTCTCAACAGCTGTAGCCATCATCCGAAATAAATCAAGACTCTCGGGGGTTGTGAGATGTGATTTAAAGAAAGATTTACCATCTAATGTTGTGTTCATAGTTGAGAGCATAGCAGGACGATGGTTTACTTTTAACATATGATAAGCAAAGTAAGCCGCAGTTGTTTTTCCTTTTGTTCCAGTAAAAGCTAGAAGTTTAAGTTTGTTTTGTGGGTTATTATAGAAAGACATAGATATCAAACTCATGGCTTTTTTGATATCATTGACTAATATCACTGGAATATCGGCGCCGTAATCTATCTCAGAAACGTAAAAAGAAAGGCCTGCTGTGATTGCAGAATCTAGATATTCTTTTTTAAAAGTAGCACCCTTAGCGAAAAATAAAGTATCAGATGAAATTTGACGACTATCATATGATAAGGCATTAAAAGTTACATTTTGTGTCCAGTTATAATAATAATGCTCATGAAACAAAATCTCTCTGAAATTATGGTCATTTTTTAAAATTTCTAAAATTTTATCTATTGTAATCATACTCCTTATTTTAGACTTTATGTTCTCGTTTTACAAGTCTAAGGTAAAAGTTTATAATAAAGTGATATTTCTGAGATTTTTGTCTTTTAAATGCTAAATAATATTGAAAATAGAAAGTTTACCATGTCACAAAAAACAACAAAAGTTAGTCAGCAAGAACAAATGGTCAAAGGGACGGCTTGGTTAACAGCAGGGAATTTCATTAGTCGCTTGCTGGGAGCCATCTATATTATCCCTTGGTATGCTTGGATGGGAAAGCATGCTGCCGAAGCAAATGCTTTATTTGGGATGGGATATGAAATCTATGCTTTATTTCTTTTGATATCAACTGTTGGAATTCCAGTAGCAGTTGCAAAACAGGTATCTAAGTATAACACTTTAGGTAAAGAAGAGATGAGCATTTACCTGGTTCGGAAAATCTTGCAGTTTATGCTGATTTTAGGTGGAGTTTTTGCATTAATTATGTATATTGGTTCACCTCTATTTGCTTCACTTAGTAAAGGAGGACAAGAACTCGTTCCAATATTGCGTAGTCTAACTCTAGCTGTTTTAGTTTTTCCTTCAATGAGTGTTTTACGTGGTTTTTTTCAAGGTTTTAATAATTTAAAACCGTATGCCATTAGTCAAGTCGCTGAGCAGATTATACGTGTCATATGGATGTTATTAACTGCTTTCTATATTATGCGTCTAGGATCAGGAGATTATATTGCCGCTGTGACACAGTCAACATTCGCCGCCTTTGTCGGTATGTTTGCTAGTATAGCTGTGCTGCTTTATTTCTTATGGCGTTATAATATGCTATCTGCCTTGATCGGTAAAACTCCAGAGCACATTAAATTAGATACTAAAGAAATACTAATTGAGACTGTTAAGGCAGCAATTCAAATTTTCAAATTGATTGATCAGTTTTCATTTGGGAATACGATGGCGCTCTTTACGAATTATTCAAGTGAAGAATTACGGGTTATGTTTGCTTACTTTTAAAGCAACCCTGGTAAAGTTACGATGATTCTAATTGCTGTTGCTACCGCAATTGCTGGAGTTGGTATTCCATTGTTAACAGAGAATTTTGTTAAGAATGATAAAAAAGCCGCCGCTCGTTTGGTTGTTAATAATTTACAAATGTTACTAATGTTTTTACTGCCAGCTGTTGCAGGATCCGTTATTTTAGCAAAACCTTTGTATACAGTCTTTTATGGGTTACCGCAGGGACAAGCTTTAGGGCTTTTTGTCATATCTCTTATTCAAACAATTATTTTATCTATTTATACTGTTTTAGCACCAATGCTACAAGCATTGTTTGAAAATCGTAAAGCTATTATTTACTTCCTATATGGTCTGGCGGCAAAAGTTATTTTACAAGTTCCCTCCATTTTCCTTTTCCATGCCTATGGACCACTTTTCTCAACGACAGTAGCTCTTTGTATCCCAGTAATTCTTATGTATTTGAAAATACATGAAATTACAGGATTTAAACGCCAAGCTATTCGTCGTACAAGTGCTTTAGTCCTTATTCTAACGCTATTAATGAGCTTTATTATTTCTATGATAATATGGTTAATGAACCTGGTTATTGTACCCGATAGTAGACTGGTAAGTCTAGTTTACATTATCGTTATCGGTGCAATAGGTTTAGGGGTATATGGCTTTATGGCACTGGCCACCCATCTACTTGATAAGATGATTGGCAGTCGTGCTCAAGACTTACGCCGAAAGTTGCACCTTAACTAATGAAAAACTAGGTTAGACAGAATTGTTTAACCTAGTTTTTTGACGACCAAAATTATTTGTGAAATTTTAAGGTAGTCACAATATAGTGAGCTTATTTTTATGTTATAATTAAATGGAGAAATATGAGGTGAAAGATGTCTTACGAAAAGCTTTTAGAACGATTTTTAACATACGTCAAAATAAATACAAGAAGTAATCCTAATAGTACACAAACGCCAACAACTCAAAGTCAAGTTGACTTTGCTTTAACAGTTTTAAAACCAGAAATGGAAGCAATTGGTTTAAAAGATGTTCATTATTTACCTTCTAATGGGTATTTGGTTGGAACCTTACCTGCTACAAGCGACCGCTTACGCCATAAAATAGGTTTTATATCCCATATGGATACAGCTGATTTTAATGCTGAAAATATTACTCCACAAATTGTTGACTATAAAGGTGGAGATATTGAACTTGGAGACTCAGGTTACATTTTAAGTCCAAAAGATTTTCCAAATTTAAATAATTACCATGGGCAAACATTGATTACAACAGATGGTAAAACCTTACTGGGAGCAGACGATAAGTCTGGTATAGCAGAAATCATGACAGCTATGGAATATTTGGCTTCGCATCCAGAAATTGAGCACTGTGAAATTAGAGTTGGCTTTGGACCAGATGAAGAAATTGGTATAGGTGCAGATAAATTTGATGTTAAAGATTTTGATGTTGATTTTGCCTATACAGTGGATGGTGGACCACTAGGAGAATTACAGTATGAAACCTTTAGTGCAGCTGGTTTAGAGCTTACATTTGAAGGACGAAACGTTCACCCTGGAACTGCAAAAAATCAAATGATTAATGCTTTACAGCTTGCTATGGATTTTCATAGTCAATTACCAGAAAATGAACGTCCTGAACAAACAGATGACTATCAAGGATTTTATCACTTATATGATTTAAGTGGAACAGTTGATCAAGCTAAAAGTTCATATATCATTCGAGATTTTGAGGAAGTTGATTTCTTAAAACGTAAGCAATTGGCTCAAGATATCGCTGATAATATGAATGAAGCATTACAATCTGAACGTGTAAAGGTTAAACTATACGATCAATATTACAACATGAAGAAAGTTATTGAAAAAGACATGACACCTATCAACATTGCTAAAGAAGTAATGGAAGAGTTAGACATCAAGCCAATCATAGAACCGATTCGTGGTGGTACAGATGGCTCTAAAATTTCCTTTATGGGAATCCCTACTCCTAATCTTTTTGCAGGTAGTGAAAACATGCATGGACGCTTTGAATTTGTTAGTCTACAAACAATGGAAAAAGCAGTTGATGTTATTTTAGGCATCGTTGCTAAGGATTAGTAAAGAAATATCAGATTGGAGTGGTTAAATGATAAAATTATTTGGGAAGATACGTTATCACTGGCAACCTGAACTTTCTTGGGCTATTATTTATTGGTCAATAGCCATTGCACCAATTTTTATTGGTTTATCTCTGCTATATGAAAGAACTGAGATTCCGAGTCAGGTATTTGTTCTATTTGCCATCTTTATTGTTTTAGTGGGCATTGGATTTCATCGCTATTTTGTTATTGAAGAAGATGGATATCTTAGGATTGTATCTTTTAACTTTTTAAGACGATCTAAGTTTCCAATTGAAGATATTGCTAAAATTGAGGTCACTAAATCAAGTGTCACTATCAAATTTAATAATAACCATGAGCGTATTTTTTACATGCGAAAATGGCCTAAAAAATATTTTTTAGATGCACTAGCTATTGAACCTAAATTTAAGGGAGAAGTGGAGCTTCTCGATAATTTGATTAAAATGGATTATTTTGAATGTTATCGCTACGATAAAAAAGCTCTTACAAAATCGTAAGAGCTTTGGTGGGACATGATTTAACTGCTAAAACAGTATCTTGATCAGAATTTGGAATTTCTTTTTCTAGGTTATCTGTATCGGAAAATTTAACGATACCATCATCTTGATAATCAAAAATATTTGAATATGTTTGGCAAAGCCCGCAGGCAATACATTTTTCTGGAATTAGTGCAACTTTCATAGTATTATTGTAATACTTATTGATACGATTAACAAGGGGGAAGTCATGGCGAAAAAACCATGGGAAAAAAAAGTTGTGGAAAACAATAGTCATAGAAAAGACAAAATTACAAGAACGAGTAGAGGTGTGGTGTCAAGTACTCCTTGGATTACCGCTTTCTTGAGTGCATTCTTTGTTATTGTCGTTGCTATTTTATTTATAGTATTTTATACTTCAAATAGAGGAGAAGACAGAGCAAAAGAAACTTCTGGTTTTTATGGTGCTTCAAGTCAAAAAGTTAATAGTTCTAAAACGAAAAAAGCATCTACAAGTAAGAAAACAACCTCATCATCAAAAACTAAAACTAGTGATAAATCAACAACATCTTCTAGTACAGTAGCAAGTTCGAGTGAGACATCGACATCATCTTCAGTAAACGGTGGAACAATCGTAGTTCAACCAGGTGAGGGAGCAGCCTCCATAGCTGCTCGTGCAGGTATCTCAGTTGCTCGTTTACAAGAACTTAATCCTGGTCATATGACCTCAGGGTATTGGTATGCTAATCCAGGCGATCCTGTGGTTGTAAATTAAGGGGAGGATTATGAACTCAATTAATATTGCTATTGATGGACCAGCATCAAGTGGAAAAAGTACTGTCGCTAAGATTATTGCTAAAAATTTGAATTACACTTACCTTGATACAGGTGCTATGTATCGTGCAGCGACCTACATGGCTCTCAGGAACCAATTAGGAGTTGAACAAGTTGAAGAACTCTTAGACTTATTGGACCAGCATCCAATCAGTTTTGGACGCTCAGAAATTGGAGAGCAACTTGTCTTTGTAGGAGATGTGGATATTACCCATCCTATTCGTGAACATGAAGTGACCAATCATGTTTCAGCTATTGCAGCAATTCCTGAAGTACGAGAGAAACTAGTTTCTCTCCAACAAGAGATTGCCCAGCAAGGTGGGATTGTCATGGACGGTCGCGATATTGGGACTGTTGTATTGCCACAAGCAGAATTGAAAATTTTCCTAGTAGCTTCGGTAGATGAAAGAGCAGAGCGCCGTTACAAGGAAAATATTGCCAAGGGAATTGAAACAGACCTTGAAACCCTAAAAGAGGAAATTGCTGCGCGTGACTACAAGGATAGTCATCGTGAGACTTCACCTCTCAAACAAGCAGAGGATGCTGTCTACCTTGATACAACTGGCTTGAACATTCAAGAAGTAGTTGAAAAAATCAAAGCAGAAGCTGAAAAAAGAATGTAAATGTAGAAAAGCCGATAGATTGATATCGGTTTTTTCTAAATTTGTCAAAATGCTGATTTTAGGGTATAATAGTTGCTGTTCGAGAAATTTTGATTTTCAAAGAATAGTGAATGATGATAAGGAGAAACCATGAACAACCTACCAAATTGCCCAAAATGTAACTCAGAGTATGTCTACGAAGACGGTGCCCTACTGGTTTGCCCAGAGTGTGCTCATGAGTGGAATCCTGCTGAAGTTGCAGATGTAGAAGAAGGCCTTGTCGCTATCGATGCCAACGGAAATAAATTGGCTGACGGTGATACAGTAACTCTCATCAAGGACTTAAAAGTAAAAGGTGCGCCAAAAGATTTGAAACAAGG
>OKWB01000346.1_pt1 | contig 6346 bp, 6 predicted proteins | sample 1607211 | NCBI WGS metagenome assembly OKWB01 (sample SAMN07501056, study PRJEB24779) | human gut metagenome
AGAACCACGCAATGCTTTGGTTAAACAATACCAAACCTTATTATCTTATGATGGTGTAGAATTGGAATTTGATCAGGATGCTCTATTGGCTATCGCTGATAAGGCTATCGAGCGCAAGACTGGTGCACGTGGTTTACGTTCTATTATTGAAGAAACGATGCTTGATATCATGTTTGAAATTCCAAGCCAAGAAGATGTAACAAAAGTTCGTATCACAAAGGCTGCTGTTGAGGGTACTGACAAGCCTGTTTTAGAGACGGCTTAGGGAGATAGAGATGGCAGAAGAATTTTTAAATACTCATAATGCGTCTATTTTATTGAGTGCAGCTAACAAGTCACATTATCCTCAGGATGATCTCCCAGAAGTTGCTCTCGCTGGTCGTTCAAATGTTGGTAAATCAAGCTTTATCAACACGCTTCTTGGTCGTAAAAACCTAGCGCGTACGTCGAGTAAGCCAGGTAAGACACAACTACTCAACTTTTATAACATTGATGACAAACTGCGTTTTGTCGATGTCCCTGGATATGGCTACGCTAAGGTGTCTAAAACTGAGCGTGCTAAGTGGGGCAAGATGATTGAAGAGTACCTTGTAACACGTGATAACCTTCGTGTTGTTGTTAGTTTAGTTGATTTTCGTCATGATCCAAGTGCGGACGATATTCAAATGTATGAATTTCTTAAGTACTATGAAATTCCAGTAATTATTGTAGCGACAAAGGCAGATAAAATACCTCGTGGCAAGTGGAATAAACATGAGTCGTCTATTAAGAAGAAATTAAACTTTGATAAAAAGGACCATTTCATCGTCTTTTCATCTGTTGACCGCACAGGTCTTGATGAATCATGGGATACTATTTTATCTGAGTTATAATTTGAGAGTTTATGACAAAAAGAGCTTTGCAGTAGCTGTTGAGACTACTGCAAAGCTCTTTTTTATTTTTTAAATGATTGATAATATCGAAGGAAACTTGAGTTAATTCTTCGATACTTGTTTGGCAGTCTTGATGAATCCACTCAATTAGAACACTGAAAATACCACCAATCGCAAATCGCTGAGCATAGGTATTGGAAGATAAATCACCACGACCTAACTCTATCAAATCAATATGTCGGAACCAGGATTGTTGAAATTGAGGGAGTAGGTCATTCTTTCTAAGAATGAGAAGAAGGGATTTATAATCAGACCAATAACTAAAAAAATTCTGGAAAACTTGGCTAAAAGTAGCTTGTTCCAATTGACCAAGTTGCTTAAAGAGATTTAATGTTAGTCTTTCGATGAAAAGGGTAAGTAGGTCATCTCGACTGTCAAAGTGTCGGTAAAGGGTCCTTCTAGCATAGCCAGATTTCTTGGCAATTTGGCTGATCTGAATTTTCTCATAGGGATACTCTTCCAAAAGTTGGCCAAAAGCTGTTAAGATATCCTCTTGTGTTTGAGTGATTTGTTTTATTCTCTTTTTATTAACTGTCACACTTTCAGTCATTTGTGCATAAAACCTCCAAAGGTATTGATATTATAGGTTCACTTGATTATACTATATGGTATCAAATGTCACAAATCTTGGAGGTCATCTTATGAAAACATTGATAACAAAATGGTACCTCTTTTGTCCCTATCTTGCCTCTCTTTTTGCCTTAGCATTATTTTTTGGAAATTGGGATTTACGAGTGCAGTCACTACTTATATCGGGACTTTTTATTTAATTACACTTTTTCGAAGAATTTGGTTTCCCTGGAGGTTTTCCGCTTATCGCTATGCTAGTTGAACTTAAATCGGTTGAAACTGATACTAGTAAGTGGGACTTAAACCATCTATTAGCCTTTTTCGGGAATCAGTGGTTTGCAGTGATTGTTTATCTTTTGCCGATTTTTTGTCCCAATATACCATTTTTAACACTTGCAGTCATGATTTTTGCATTTGCAGAACTTGCCATGCATCTTTTCTTTTTTAATCTTTCCTTGAAGAAGTGGTATAATCCAGGACTTCTTACGACCTTAGTAGGTCTTGTCCCTGTTTCTGTCTATTATTTAGCTCATGATTGGAAGTTGTATTCTGGACTTGATTGGTTTTTAGGCTGATATGGATTGTTCTTAACTACTTTATAGCCTTTCGTTCCCCAATCTATAAGCGTTTAGGTCGACATTCAAATTACGCATTTAGTGATGTTGATCTTTCACGCTCAAAACCATTTTTAACACATTTTCGTGAAACACAGTTTAAATAGGAGGTATTATCATGTCATATTTTAGAAATTACTGGTATCGTTTTGGAGCAATTTTATTTATTATTTTAGCAGTAATATTGCTTGTTTTTAGACCTGACTGGTCAATGCTTCACTATCTATTGTATTTTAACTTTATGGCACTTCTAGCGCATCAATTTGAAGAATATCAGTTTCCCGGTGGGGCATCACCTATCATTAACTATGTTGTTTATGATGAAGAAGAGCTGATGGATCGTTTTCCAGGCAATACTCAGTCTATTATGTTGGTTAATACTATTGCTTGGTTGCTTTACATTGCTAGTATTGCTTTTCCTCAAGCTTATTGGCTTGGATTAGGAGTCATGTTCTTTAGTCTAACGCAGCTCTTGGGTCATGGTTTTCAGATGAATATTAAACTTAAAACTTGGTATAATCCTGGTCTAGCAACGACAGTATTTCTCCTAGTACCAATAGCTTGCGCATACATCTATCAAGCTAGTGCAGAAGGAATGCTCACTTGGGGAGATTGGCTAGGTGGTTTTATCATGTTGATTGTCTGTGTACTAACTAGTATTATTGCACCTGTACAGCTATTGAAGGATAAGAAGACCAATTATATTATTAGTCCTTGGCAAATGGACCGTTTTCATAAGGTCATTAATTTTGTAAGGATAAAAAATAAGGTTACCGCTATTTATGATTCGCTGATTTTTTGTAATAGTTTTTCTTTATCATATATGATAGCTAATACCTATTCCCCAATACGACTAGATTGTGGTAGGATAAAAGTATTAGTTTCTTGGAGGTTGTTATGGAAAATCATCGTTATGAAGATGAAGGTAAATTCCAGCGTAAGATGACCAGTCGTCATCTCTTTATGTTATCTCTAGGTGGTGTTATCGGGACTGGGCTTTTCTTGAGTTCAGGTTATACCATTGCACAGGCTGGTCCGCTTGGAGCTGTGCTGTCTTATTTGATTGGTGCCGTTGTGGTTTATTTGGTCATGCTATCACTTGGTGAATTGGCAGTTGCCATGCCGGTGACGGGGTCATTCCACACTTATGCCACTAAGTTTATCAGTCCTGGCACAGGTTTTACTGTTGCCTGGCTATATTGGATTTGTTGGACGGTCGCCTTGGGAACTGAATTTTTAGGTGCTGCCATGCTCATGCAGCGCTGGTTCCCAGATGTGCCGGCTTGGACATTTGCTTCTTTCTTTGCCCTTGTGATTTTTGGCTTAAATGCTCTCAGTGTGCGCTTTTTTGCAGAAGCAGAGTCTTTCTTCTCAAGTATTAAGGTTATTGCTATCATTATCTTTATTATCTTGGGCTTAGGTGCTATGTTTGGTCTAGTTTCCTTTGAAGGTCAGCACAAAGCTATTCTTTTCACTCATCTGACTGCCAATGGTGACTTTCCAAATGGTATCGTTGCAGTTGTCTCAGTCATGTTGGCTGTTAACTATGCCTTCTCTGGTACTGAGTTGATTGGTATTGCGGCAGGTGAAACGGATAATCCAAAAGAAGCTGTGCCAAGGGCTATTAAAACGACAATCGGTCGCTTGGTTGTTTTCTTTGTACTGACAATTGTTGTCCTAGCTTCGCTATTGCCAATGAAAGAGGCAGGCGTATCCACAGCACCATTCGTTGATGTCTTTGACAAGATGGGAGTCCCTTTTGCGGCGGATATCATGAACTTTGTTATCTTGACAGCCATCCTGTCTGCTGGTAACTCAGGTCTCTACGCATCAAGCCGTATGCTCTGGTCCCTTGCCAATGAAGGTATGTTGTCAAAATCTGTCGTGAAAATCAATAAATACGGTGTCCCAATGCGTGCTCTTCTCTTGTCAATGGCAGGAGCAGTGCTGTCGCTCTTTTCAAGTATTTACGCTGCAGACACAGTTTATCTAGCCTTGGTTTCAATCCCGGGCTTTGCTGTTGTTGTCGTATGGCTAGCCATTCCAGTCGCACAAATCAATTTCCGCAAGGAATTCTTGAAAGAGAATCAACTAGAAGATTTGTCTTACAAAACACCTTTTACACCAGTTCTCCCTTATATCACAATCATTTTGCTCTTGATTTCGATTGTAGGGATTGCTTGGGATAGCTCACAACGTGCTGGGCTTTACTTCGGTGTTCCATTTATTATTTTCTGCTATATTTATCACAAACTACGTTACAAGAAATGGTGATCTTATGGGAAGATTTAAAGAACTTTTAGAGAGTAAAAAAACTCTCATCCTACATGGTGCCTTGGGGACCGAGCTTGAGAGTAGAGGTTGTGATGTTTCTGGGAAACTTTGGTCAGCCAAATATCTGATTGAGGATCCAGCAGCTATTCAGACCATTCATGAAGATTATATTCGTGCTGGCGCTGATATTGTGACGACATCAACTTATCAGGCGACTTTACAAGGACTAGCTCAAGTTGGTGTCTCTGAAAGTCAGGCAGAAGATTTGATTCGCTTGACTGTTCAGTTGGCAAAAGCTGCGCGTGAGCAAGTTTGGAAAAGTTTGACAAAAGAAGAAAAATCAGAGAGAATCTATCCTTTGATTTCTGGGGATGTTGGTCCCTACGCTGCCTTTTTAGCGGATGGCTCTGAGTACACTGGACTCTACGATATTGATAAGCAAGGTCTTAAAAACTTCCATCGCCATCGTATTGAGCTTCTTTTAGATGAGGGTGTTGACATTCTGGCACTTGAAACCATTCCAAACGCTCAGGAGGCTGAGGCTCTTATTGAGCTACTTGCCGAGGATTTCCCTCAGGTTGAGGCTTATATGTCATTCACCTCTCAAGATGGTAAGACCATCTCAGATGGTAGTGCTGTTGCAGACTTGGCGAAATCTATTGATGTTAGCCCACAGGTCGTGGCGCTGGGCATTAACTGTTCAAGTCCATCGTTAGTTGCTGATTTCTTGCAAGCAATAGCAGAGCAGACTAACAAGCCTCTTGTGACCTATCCAAACTCTGGAGAGGTTTATGATGGGGCAAGCCAATCTTGGCAATCTAGCCCTGATCATTCACACACCCTACTTGAAAATACAAGTGACTGGCAAAAACTTGGCGCCCAAGTTGTCGGAGGTTGTTGCCGAACTAGACCAGCTGATATTGCTGACCTCTCTGCACATTTAAAATAAGTAAAGTATCTTGAAGAAGGTTAGGGTAAGTTTGATTTCCTTTTTCAATCCACTAGAAAACCCGCTTGGATTCTTCCAAACGGGTTTTGTTTTTATCTTTCAGAAATGACGATTTGGCCATCTTGCAAATTAGCTTTTAGGTGTTTAACGTCTGTATGATCGAGATAGTAGTCTGTGATGCGATCTCGAATTTCTTGCTCGATGACACGGCGCAATGGACGTACTCCCATTGCTTCGTCATAACCCAGTTCAATTAAGTGTGATTTAACATTTTCATCTACCACAAGGTCAATTCCTTTTTTGCCAATTGTTTGGTTAACTTCATCAAGCATCAAATCTACAATTTCGCTTAAGTCATCTTTGCTTAGGTGAGAGAATTCAATAACACCATTGAAACGATTTAGAAATTCTGGACGGAAATATGGAGAAATTCGTTCCATAATTTTCAAGTCTTTATCGCTGTCACCTGTAAATGCTTCGTTTCCAAAACCTGCATTTGAGGTTGCAATGATAACAGTATTTTTAAAGTTAATAGTGTTTCCTTGACCATCAGTTAAACGGCCATCATCTAGAACTTGAAGGAGAAGCGTGATAACTTGCGGGTCAGCTTTTTCGATTTCATCAAGAAGAACAATAGAATAAGGATTTCGACGGATACGTTCTGTTAGTGTATTACTATTGTCGTCATAACCAACGTAACCAGCAGTCGCTCCAATTAGCTTAGAAACTGCTGTACGATCATTATATTCAGACATATCAAGTCTAACGATAGCATCCTTTGATCCGAACATATCAAAAGCTAATTGCTTTGCTAGCTCAGTTTTACCAACTCCAGTTGGTCCAACAAATAGAAAGCTACCAATCGGACGATTACCATCATCGAAACCAGCACGATTTCGGCGAATAGCTCTTGCAACTGCCTCAACAGCATCATTTTGACCAATGACTTTACCTTTTAGACGATTGCCAAGTTCTTTTAAGCGTTCAATATCACTAGCACCCATATT
>OKWB01000352.1_pt1 | contig 6172 bp, 4 predicted proteins | sample 1607211 | NCBI WGS metagenome assembly OKWB01 (sample SAMN07501056, study PRJEB24779) | human gut metagenome
TGACATATAATAGAAAATCCCTTGCGATACATTCATATCGCAAGGGATTTTTATTCATATTATGTTATAAAATTATGATTAAACATACATACATGTATATTCTTGTACATAAAAGTCTTATTTATTCTCTTCTGCAATAGCCATAGCACGTTTGATTTCCATGTATTTAACCATGCCATCAACGGCTTTTTTAGCTTCGCGCATAGCGAGTACTACAGTGGCTGGTTTATGTACTACGTCACCACCGGCGAATACACCTTCACGGCTTGTCATACCGTATGGTTCTTCGGATGTAAGAATATAACCTTTTTCATCAACACGGAGGTTATTGCCTTCACCAACGAGGCGTGCATTAGGTTTATGACCAGCAGCGATGATGATTTTATCTACAGGCATAACTTGGTATTTACCTGTACCATGGATACCAGCACCATCTTCATTAAGGGCCATCACTTCGTATTTAAAGCCTTCTACCTTATCTGTACCTTCTACGCCCACTGGAGATGCGAACCATTGGAATTGAACACCTTCAGCACGCGCTTCTTCGTATTCGGATAATAATGCAGGCATTTGCTCTTGGCTACGGCGATAGGCTACAGTGACAGATTCACAGCCTAAACGTACACATGTACGAGCCGCATCCATCGCTACGTTACCGCCGCCGATGATAACAACGCGGTCTCCTTTTTTCACAGGAATCGCTTTTTCTTCAAGCTCACCATTCTCTACAAGTTGTACATTAGTTAAGAGGTACATCGCTTGGAATACACCTGTAATTTGATCATTTTCCATGCGCACTTCTTGAGGAATATGCGTACCAGTACCGATGAAGATAGTATCAAATCCTTCGGCGAATAAATCATCTAGGGATTTGTCTTGACCGATAAATGTATTACATACGAATTTAACACCTAAACCTTCAAGGCGAGCGATTTCACGGCGTACAACGGATTTGGACAAACGGAATTCTGGGATACCGAATAATAATACGCCACCTGGTTCGGATTGACCTTCAAATACAGTTACATCATAACCTAGTTTCGCTACGTCACCTGCAACGGATAAGCCCGCAGGGCCAGAACCAACAACGGCTACTTTACCAAGATCTTGTTTAATTTTCTTAGGTTTGCGCAATTCATTGATGCTTTCAAAATCGGCAGCAAAACGTTCCAATTTACCGATGTTGATAGGCGGTTTCTTAGCCTTATTCATGATGCAGTTACCTTCGCATTGATTTTCACGAGGGCACACGCGACCACAGATAGCTGGCAAGTTTGTACGTTCCGCCAAGATATCATTGGCTAAACCAAAGTTACCGTGCGCGATGGCTTGGATAAAACGAGGAATTTCGTTTTCAATAGGACAGCCCATACGGCACAAAGGTTTCGGACAGTTTAGACAGCGTTTCGCCTCAGCGAGCGCCTCCTCCATCGTATAATCCGCATCAAAATGAAGGGGTTTCAATTCATTACTCATGGCACATGCCTCCTTAACAGGATCCAGTACTATACTTATATTAGCCTTCCCATATAGCGGCACAGTTCGATGAAGTAAACTCACATATGAACATCGCCCACTATATACGGCCAAGAATTTATCATTTGTAACCATTCGATACGAGTGTGGTCACTGGTGAGACACACACTATTCTATAGTACATTTTAAATTGTGAAAGCGAACTCCGTCAAGAAGCTGAGCCACAATATGCTTATTTTATATACATTTATTGCTATAATACATACATACAATACAACAAATGAGGTATTACCATGAACACAACAGACTTTACCAAAACATACTATATAAACCGACGCGGTTCCCATTCTCGCAAATGGGACGGCGAGCACTTAAAATTTAGCCGCACCGATTTATTACCCCTATGGGTAGCAGATATGGACTTTATGATGCCACCATGCATACAAGAGGCGATTTCCAACTATGTAAAGGTCAACCCTCTGGGCTACACCATGACAAATCCGAAGTATATAGAAGCTGTCATACATTGGCACAAACGCCGTCACAACTGCACTATTGAACAAGACTGGCTCACTAGCGCCCCCAATGTCATTACCGGTATCATGTGGTGTATTGGGGCTTTCACCAAAGCAAACGATGCCATTGCGGTCCTTACGCCCGTGTACGGAGCCTTCGATGCCCGCGCCAATGATGCATACAGACGCATTGTTGCAGTGCCACTACATCGCACTTTGAGCAATAAATATACTATCGATTATGATGCATTCGAGTCCGCCATTAATCAAAACGGTGTGAAGGTGTTCATCCACTGCAATCCGCATAACCCCGTGGGCCACGTATGGACCGAAGAAGAAATGGACCGATTATTTAGTATCTGTAAACGCCACGATGTACTCATCATCAGCGACGAGATTCATCAAGACCTTATCACAGGCCCTATTCCATTTAGGTCAGCCTTATCCGTATCTAACGGAGCCTATGCGGACAATATGATAACCATGTCCTCTGTATCAAAATCGTTCAATATGGCCAGTCTACACCATGCGGAGGTCATCATCCCTAACGATGAATTACGGAGCCAATACAATACATATAAAGCACTTGTATATCATACAGACTCGGACGTTATCGCTGAAGCCGCTATCACGGCGGCCTACACCCATCCAGAAGCCAAGACTTGGCTCAACGCTGCACTCACAGTCATTCGTGAAAACTACGAGTATCTATGTCGTAAGCTACTATCTGCTCTTCCTAAGCTACGCATTAGCCCTATGGATGGCACCTATTTGGCATGGATAGATTTTGGCGCCTACGTAATGGCTGACGATATGCACGATGTATTTGAAAACCAATGCCGCATTGCCCCTAGCTTTGGCGAATGGTTTGGTGGTGGAAGCTACGCCACCTTTGTGCGTCTAAACTTAGCAACAAGTTTAACCAATATTAAGGTAGCTACACATAGCATCATTGAACATATACAACCTTAGCCCTATGCAATCTATAAAAAATCTACTCCCCATATAAAAAGCTGCTCTAGTATCAGTTCTAGAGCAGCTTTTTTGTATATGGTCAGATTATATAATTTTCTTATTTAGATCTACCGAAATGTTCCTTTGCAAATTGCATGTCTTGTACGAGTTCTAATGTACCAATATAGTTATTATGTTGGTCGCGTACAGCCATGTAGTTTACATAGAATGGACGACCTTGTTTTTCAAGCCATACTGCCACATTATCACGGTCACCTTTACGGAAAGAATCAATGATACCGCGTACAATTGGTTCTACCTTTGGCGGATGACAGGAATACACGTCCCGGCCAATTGCTGTAGTAGGACGTTTGAATACCTTTTCACCATCGTTGAAGTAACGGTTGATGTCTTCATGGTCAACGAAGGTTACCTCCATTGGCATTGTATTGAGCATAGCATCTAGTTGATCTACAGTTAACGTACCACCAATTAAACCGATAGCATTATTATCACCACTTGGTTTTGTAGTTTGCGCAGCTAATGCGGCATCAGCTTCTGGCCAAGCAATGCGTGTTACACCAAAGATGTCTTCATACTGCGCTGTATCTTTGTAAATTTGATACCAATCTTCTTTGCTGAAGTTTTCTGCACAGATTGGGAACAAGATATTTTGTTCTTTGTAGATCATTTCTTGAGCACGTGTAAGAAGCTCATCAAAACGTCTATACCAATCATCTACACTTTGGCTAGATTTTGCTAAATCACCTAATTGGTCGCGAATATCGCCGTCAACAGTCCACATAACCATGGATGGGCCACCGATTGCATAATCCACTTTCAATTTTGGATATAATAAATCGCCTTTTTTGGCATAGTGAACAGATAGTTGACGCACTGTATTCACATCATCATAAGTGGCAGTTTTGTCTGCTACTTTTGGACGAATAGTCTCAATCAACTCGTCAAGCGCTTTATTTTCTTCTGTTAATTGGTTTAACGGATGACCTACAGTCTCTACCAAAGCCACAACGCTCTTACTCTTTTCTTGAGCTTCTAGAACCGCTTCTACCTTAGCATGTTCTGCATCCATTTGTTCATGAATGGTGGAACCGTGGAACAACGCAGAGTGAAGGTCACATAATTGTTGTACCTCTTCTAGAGGTGTCCCTTCGCGCATAAGACCTTGTTCAGCCTTCATGATTTCACTAGCCTCAACATGTTTGAATTGGCTCGCAAAGTCTTCACGAACAGCACCAAGCTCTTCACCAGTACCTAACCGTTTCAAGAAACCTTTCAATTGTTCTACACGTTCGCTATCTGTAACAGTATCCTCTTCATTAGTTTCTGTATTTTGGCTAGCTTTAGGCTCCTCTACTTGAGTAGCAGCAGTCTCTACAGGAGTATCCTTAGCAGATGCTGCTTCATCACCATGTAGATTTGGCATTTCACCTTCCAAGGTAAAACCAGCTTTCATTAATGCGCCTACGATATCAATCATGGATACGCCCTTCATTTTAGCCCCTTTTGGGATGGTCATGATTTTACCAACAGAGTTCAACATCACCTTATTAGTGATTTCGCTGAACCCTAACCCCTTCATAATATCTATTACTTCAGGATATTCTTTTACCAAATCATATACGGATTTGGACAAATCTAATTTCTTTTCCATTTTGATCCCCTCGTGTCAAAAATATTGTGTATTACTTATGTGAGTAGCCCTCTATACGTACCACTGTGTATACAAGGCAATATATACTGTGAAAGGTTTATCTAACATAACCTATGACACTATGATAAATGATATCGATTAGAAAATCTGTATCCATGGCTATACTTTTGAAAGTTCTTTCTAAAAATATCAAAATTTTTATATATAAATAACGGATAGATAATACATCCCCAGTCAAGAATGGAGGAGAATATATCAACTATCCGTTATCTATTAAAATATATCTAGTTTCGAGAGGATTTAAAGCTATCTTATTGATGATGAGGTTGCAATGCTTTTTCGTAGTTTTCAGAAACTTTATCCCAGTTAATAACGCGGAAGAATTCCTTGATATAGTCTGGGCGACGGTTTTGATAGTGCAAGTAATATGCATGTTCCCAAACGTCTAAGCAAAGAATAGCAGTTTTACCGTCCAAAAGAGGGTTATCTTGGTTGGCCGTAGATGTTACTTCTAGTTTGCCGTCCTTATTAACTACTAGCCAAGCCCAACCGGAACCAAAGCGTGTAGCTGCCGCTTGGGAGAAGCTTTCAACAAAGGCATCATAGCCACCTAAATCAGCATCGATAGCGTCCTTCAAAGGGCCTTCCAATTTAGACGTATCTGGTTTTGTCATGATATCCCAGAACATGGTGTGGTTCTTGTGACCGCCACCGTTGTTGATAACCGCTTGGCGGATGTCCTCTGGCACATTGGCAATATCGCCGAGGATACAGTCTACACAGCCATAAGCTAAATCAGGGTATTTCGCGATAGCAGCATTCAAATTATTAACATACGCTTGATGATGCTTATCATGATGCAATTTCATTGTTTCTGCGTCGATAACAGGCTCAAGATAATCGTAAGCATACGGTAATGGTGCGAGTTCGAAAAGTTTCATAACAGTCCTCCTTAAATTTAGGGCCTGGAACGATATGTATCAGTACGTATCGTTCTGGTGAAAGCGTTTCGATGCACCTGCATCGGTATTATAGAATCAATTAATTACATCCAAATACATGTTCATCAACAAGCAACATATTCATATTATGGTTTTAATTGATATGAATTATCATTCTTTATATATTGTACTATCTATATAGAGAATCGTCAATATATCCCCGCCTATTGAATAAAACCAGTTTGCTTTGTACACAAGAAAAAGGGTATCGATAGTATATGATCGATACCCTTTAATGGCAATGGAAAGGAAATTTTTTATTAATCAATAACACACTGACACATTTTCATCGTAGCCAATGCTGCTTCATGAGACTCTGGTGTAACCCCAGCACAGCACTTTGAATCTACATGAATAGGAACCTCTGGCAAGCCAGCTTTCAACAATATGGCATTCGACACAACGCACACATCTGTACAAACACCGACCAAGGTTATACTTTCAATAGGCTCAGCTGTATTCATACCTTGCAAACGCGTAACCAATTCAGAGGATCCAAAATTAGGTTTATCAATGATAAAGTACGGATGGATGGTATTGCGTTTTTCTGC
>OKWB01000356.1_pt1 | contig 6112 bp, 8 predicted proteins | sample 1607211 | NCBI WGS metagenome assembly OKWB01 (sample SAMN07501056, study PRJEB24779) | human gut metagenome
TCGCTGGCTCACGGACAAGTGAGCTACAAACCAGATAATAGATAAAGTCCTCGTCCACACCATCTTTAGCACGAAACACTATGTATTCTGTAGAGCCAAAGCCTACTTCTCCATCATCAAGAATGCTGACCTTTGCCGTCTTTCCATTCTCCAAGCATGGAGTAATTCTGGCCATAATCGTATCTCCATTGCGGAATTTTGTGCCGCCGGAGAATGGCTCCAGTTCATATCCCGGTACATCCCGGCAAAAAAGTTGCAGCTTATCCATACCGATTTTTTTTGCAACTGTCCCTTTTGCAAGGGATTCTCTTGGATTAAAATACGCTATATCTTTCAGCTTTTTCATTACCCATTCAGCCATATATTCACCATCCTAACCTATATATTTTCTATGTGCCAATTTTACATTGCTTTGTTTTACCATCGCATATTGCAGCGTCGTATCAATCCGTTTATGGCCAAGCAGTTGCTGTAGTTGTTCAATCGGCATTCCTTTATCGATTGCCATCGTAGCAAGTGTGCGACGGAACTTATGCGGATGCACCTTCTCAATATCCAGCTTCTTTCCGAGTTCCCGGAGCCTCCGCTCAACACCACCGATCTGCAGTCTCTCATGCGGAGCACGAAGCGATACGAACAGTGCCGTATTATCATCAGTGCGTTCCTGCAGGTAGTTCTGCAAATGAATTTTAGTCCGTGCGTCGAAGTACACCATCCGTTCTTTGCTACCTTTACCGAACACGACACATTCCCTCTCCTCAAAGTTGATATCATCTCTATTAAGAAGAACCAGTTCTCCAACACGCATTCCGGTTGAAGCAAGCATATCTATCAATGCTAAATCTCTGAACTCCTCACAGCTATCGCGCATTTTCTCCAAGGCCTCGTCGGTATATGTTTCCTTGATTGTCAAGGCCGCCTTCACCTTATGGATTCTTCGAGCTGGACTCTTCAGGATATAATCCTCATCCTCCAGCCAAGAAAAGAAACTCGACAGTATTCTACGGATGTTATCAACGGTAACCTTGCTGGAGTTTTTCTCCTGTTGATACTCCGTCAGGTATGTACGCAAATCATCCGTTTCCATCTCTCGGACGTTCTTTTCCACCTTAGCAGTCATAGCTTCAATCGTAGTCCTGTAATACGCCAGCGACTTTTCTGAGCACCCCTCGATTCGTTTTGCCGCGAGGAAGCTTTCCAGAAGCTGTTCATTTGTTAGTGCTTCTTTGACTTCTTCCTCCATCTCGCTTATTTGTTTATGGAACAACGCATGTTCCAGTACTTCCTGCAGCCTCTCCAACTGCACATTGTTGAGGCAGCCGAGCATCCCCTGCATAACCTCGTTGATTACTTTCTGTTTCATAATCTGTTCTCCTTTTCTATCGTAGAGAAAGACTACGGAGTGGCAATCCCTCTTTTTAACTCTTGCCACTCGCAAGAGTTATAGTGCTATGTTAAACAAGAATTTACTTGATCAAGCACAGGCTATTTTTGAACAAGAATTTCTCGACTTGGATGATATTCCTGCTGACTGGCAGCGAAGCTCTCTGCTTGGAATTGCTGATTACCTCAATGGTCTTGCTATGCAAAAATATCGTCCTTCTGAGGGAGAGCAAGGTCTCCCTGTATTAAAGATCAAAGAGCTACGGCAAGGCATCTGTGATGCCAACAGTGAATTGTGTTCTCCTTCTATAAAGCCAGAATATATCGTTCACAATGGCGATGTGATTTTTTCATGGTCTGGTAGCCTTCTCGTTGATCTTTGGTGTGGTGGCACATGCGGATTAAACCAGCATCTTTTTAAAGTTACGTCCACAACCTATGACAAATGGTTCTACTACGCATGGACTAACCACCATCTCCAAAAGTTCGCTGCTATCGCTGCTGATATGGCCACAACGATGGGACACATCAAGCGAGAAGAGCTTGCTAAAGCCGAAGTGTTAGTTCCCTCTCGTCAGGATTATGATCGTATTGGCAGTTTACTTGTTCCTCTATATGATCTTGTTATTTCAAATCGTATTGAGAATCGGAAACTTGCATCACTGCGTGACGAATTACTTCCACGGCTTATATCTGGACAGATTGATGTTTCGGAGGTGTCATTATGAACGAAAAGGAGTTAAGGGTTCCCTTTAACGCTCCGCTCAATGAGCAGGACACCGAAAAACAAACCTATGGATGCCGCCAAAATAATCCTGGAATATGCAGAAAACCATCTCGTGCATGGAAAAAGCAGTATCAGAAGCTCAAGGCCTAAGCCGCTAAATTCTTGTTTATCTCATCATTATTTTCTATCTTCTCATCAATCCCCCCCAACAAATTAGCGATTTTCTTTTGCTCATCCAGTGGTGGTAGCACAACAGGTAATTTATGCTGTGCTGTAATACCAAGATAAGCGCGAGTACTTCCTGCGCCTGCCCAATTATTTAAGGTAGCTTGAAAATCAGGCGAATCGAAATAATACTTTAAAAACCTATTATCGATTCCCTTTTTCACCCTATAATATGTTACTTGTGGCGTTAGAATTATAGTCTCATATGTATTTGGAACTATTGCCGTACGTCCAATGGTAGCTTTGTGGGTAATAAGCACATCTCCGGGTTTTGCAAATCCCTTTCTAAGTGTAGCTGCCTGTTTCTCAGTTATAAAAGCACAGTTTTTAAGATCCACACTCCCACCAATAAGATTATTTGCCATAATGAACGGAACTCCAGCTGGAACATAATCCGATGTCTTTGGATGAATACTGCCATGATTTCCATCTAAAGGCTTTTCGAGCATATCTAAATCTATGAGCTCCTGAACCGTATATTCTTTCCAATCATATTTCATATCCAATCGCCCCCAGCTTTCTACGAATCTTATCCTCAAGTTCATGAGAGCGCTCAAACATATCAGAAAGCTCCGATGTAAGTCTGGTCATTTTCTCTTCGAATGGTTCACCGTCATCTTCCTGCTCCTCGATGCCAACATAGCGTCCCGGAGTCAGAACATAGTCCTGCTTTGCGATATCCTGTATGGTAGCTACAGAGCAGAAGCCCTTTTCATCCTCAAGGGTGCCGTTCTGGAATGCCTCGAAAGTATCTGCGAGCTTTTGGATATCTTCCTCAGTAAAATCACGATGCTTACGGTCTACCATGTGTCCCATCTTGCGGGCATCAATAAAGACCGTCTTGCCTTTCTGTTTTTTCCCTTTTGAAATGAACCAGAGCGTCGAAGGGATCGTTACGCTATAGAAAAGCTGCGGAGGCATTGCGATAATACCTTCAATCAGGTCATCCTCGATAACTTTCTTTCTGATTTCACCCTCTCCACCACTCTGGGTAGAAAGCGCACCATTTGCGAGAACAAGGCCGATCTTACCGTTCGGTGCAAGATGATGGATCATATGCTGAATCCATGCAAAGTTGGCATTACTTGCAGGCGGGATTCCATATTTCCAGCGAACATCATCCATCAGCTTATCCTGTCCCCATGGATTGTAGTTAAAGGGAGGGTTGGCCAGAATGAAGTCGGCCTTCAATGTCGGATGAAGGTCATTCGTAAATGTATCGGCATGATAAGCGCCAAGGTCAGCATCAAGGCCACGAATTGTAAGATTCATGATGGCCATCTTCCATGTGTCCGGATTTGCCTCCTGACCATAAATTGAAATCGTGCCTCTGTTGCCAGAGTGTGCCTGAATGAACTTCGCACTCTGTACAAACATACCACCACTGCCACAGCAACAATCATATACACGGCAATTTGAATAAGGCTTCAAAATTGATACCAGCGTATTTACAATGCTTGAAGGCGTATAGAATTCTCCACCGCCTTTGCCTTCCTTTTCGGCAAACTGGGCAATGCAGTATTCGTAAGTTCTGCCGAGAACATCACGGTTACCTTCGGTTTTTCCCATATCCATGTTAGTAAAGAGGTCAACGACATCACCGAGGATACGCTTGTCCAGATCTGGACTGGCGTAATTCTTCGGAAGCACATTCTTGAGTTTCTTGTTGTCGGCTTCGATTGCACGCATAGCATCATCAATAACCGTTCCGATTTCCGGCTTATGAGCTGCTGCCGCGATCTTATCCCAGCGGGCATCCTCCGGAACGAAAAATACGTTGTCCTCCAGATATGCATCCGGATCATCCTCAAAACCATCACCCTCGGAAACAAGCTGCTGATACTTCTTATCAAATGCCGTAGAGATGTACTTCAGGAAGATAAGCCCGATTATTACGTTTCTATATTCTGATGCCGGGATATGTCCCCACAGTACGCAGGCCGCATCCCATATTTGTTTTTCAAAGCCGATATTGGCAGTATTCTTTTCAGCCATTTACTTGGTCCTCACTTTCCGTAGTTTCATCAGGAATCATCTCCATAATATCGGAGATATCGCAGTTCAAGACGCCACAAATTTTAGCAAGTACACTTGTGGTAACATTCTCATCCTTTCCAAGCTTTGCAAGGGAAGAAGAACTGATCTTTGCTGCTTCTCGCAGCTGAGTTTTTGTCATGTCACGATCAATTAGTAGTTTCCATAATTTCTTATAACTTGTTTTCACTTTGATCCTCATCTATATTCCACGACTCACCATAAAGCTCACAATAGTTATCAGAAAGTTTAAGTACCTTATTATATGTAACGATCTTTCTTGTTTCTGCTGTATATGCATCCTGCTTATCAAATGCAATGAAAATCTGCTTTTTGCTGTCGGCGTATATTTTCATGATTCCGTCGATGGAACCGTCGCTTATATTTTTTAGAATCAGTAAATCATGCGCTATAGCTGGGAGCGCGGTAAGATTCAACACTGCAAGTTCAAATATCACCATTCCTTTGTAATTAGACCCGGTTCCGGTATCGTCTGGTGTTTCAAAGCGATAACTGTTATACTCGTTAAAATTCAGGTGTGGTGGCTTATGCCGTTCAGCAAAAAGGAAATCATTATATTCCTTCATTTTGTCATTTATTGCCTGCTCAATATTCGAGAGTATTGTTTCTATGGCACTCTTCAGCATATCGTTGGCTTTTTTTCTTGCATCCTGCAGATCGGTCAATGTCAGATACGATTTATTCTGCATTTTTAAAGCATCAATCTTTCTCTTTATTTCAGAGTGCCTATCGAGGAACTCTTTTGACAGGTTTCCAACCATACCAAGATCCCGAATCTGATCATTTACTGACGCTACCAGACTCTGAAGGTCTTCAATTTCACGCTGTACACTGTCGCGCTCTGCCGCGAACTGCCCATCCAGTATTGCAGCCAGTTTTTTATGATAGCCTTCCACCTCATATAGCTTCCGAAGGTTAACTTCAGGGAAGAACTCCTGTAGGCCGGAAAGAACAGCTTCTGTGGGATACAGTCCATAACTCAGGCTCATATCAAGCAGACTTAACCGACGCATTTTTGTTTCAATACTTTCTTCCAGTCTGAATGAGACTTTCCCTCGCAGCAAAATCGTCCACTGGAAAATTATTATATTTCTGGCAAAGCAACTTACACTTTGTCCTATCCAGCTTTAGTTCCTCATCATAATTAGCATCATACATTTTATGATGAAGCATTTTTTCTTTTTCCGTCATAAAAACCTTCCATTTCAAATTTATCTTTCTGACATCTAAATCGGCAACTTAACCCTCACACTTTTTTCTCCAAGCCGCCGTGGATAAGTTCTCACGGAGAGTTTGCCGCTTCCACCTACTCAAAACAGTGGAAATCCGAAAGCGCCTTATTTCAAGGGCTTCCGAGCCGATCACCCTTTAACCCTTGACATCAATACTACCGTCTCCACATGCGCTGTCATAGGGAACATATCTACAGGTTGTACTTCTTTAAGTTCATACCCATAGTGTGAAAGGATTTCAATGTCTCGCGCCATGGTGGCTGGGTTACAGGATACATAAACAATACGTTTTGGTTCCATGCCCGCTGCGGATGTTAGTACTTCTTCTTTACAGCCCGCCCGGATTGGATCGAATACGATGACGTCTGGTCGTATACCGGATTTGTAAAGTTTTGGCATTTCTACGGCCGCATCGGCAACGATAAACTCTGTATTATCATAGCCATTATTTTTTGCATTTTCACGGGCATTAATAATGGCTGGTTCTACG
>OKWB01000360.1_pt1 | contig 6049 bp, 5 predicted proteins | sample 1607211 | NCBI WGS metagenome assembly OKWB01 (sample SAMN07501056, study PRJEB24779) | human gut metagenome
AACAGCAATCCCTAGAATTACGGCTAAGATTAATTTAATATAACCCTTTTTCAATTGCCAATACTCCTTGTAAAACGTGTTTGTGAAAAAATATCTATACTTTATATTCTATACAGTTGATATCAGTATTATTATAGCATAGATTAAAGGGGCAAAAAAGATACATATAACTGATAATTATTAAATAAATATGAATAATATATACAAATCATATATAAAGTATTATCAAATTTTGTTTTAATGCATAACTCTGGGAGTAAAACTTATAGGCTGCTATAATGGTATATATATGATCGTATAAGGGAGTATACAATGCAAGATTCTAAGATTATGAATAACTTTTTTACAACAGAGCTCATTGCTAATGGGGAAGGTCGTAATGTTTTATCTGCTATTGAAGATGGCTTACGAAGCTGTGATGAGTTTCTTATTAGTGTTGCTTTTATAACAGACGATGGATTATTAGTTCTAAAACCAATTTTGAAAGAATTAGAAGGACGAGGTGTAAAGGGGCGTATTTTAACGACTGATTATCTTGGATTTAATAACCCTAAAGTATTAGATGAGTTAGGACGGTTAAAGAATATAGAGCTTCGAGTATATTGCACTACTAATGGTAGTAAGCATGGTTTTCATACAAAGGGGTATATTTTTAAACAAGAACAGTCATATCAAATTATTGTAGGTAGTTCTAATTTAACAATTAATGCACTTAAGAAAAATAGAGAGTGGAATACTAGGGCCAAATCTAATGTAAATGATACTTATACTAAAGAAGTATTAGAGGAGTTTGAATTGTATTGGAATTCCGAGTTTACTATGGAATATTCGGAGTTTTTGCCTTGGTATCGACCTAGATGGGAACGCTCTAATCGTCTCTCCCTAAAAAATATTGCTGAACAGGTGAAGTTAAAAGGCTCGTTGAAATTAGAGCCTAATCTAATGCAACAGCAGTTTATAGATAACTTTAATGAATTACGTCATCAGAATGAAAGTAGAGGCTTATTAATTTCTGCCACTGGTACTGGTAAAACGTATGCGGCAGCATTTGCAATGCGAGAAATGCGACCTAAACGATTGTTATTTCTAGTACATCGCGAGCAAATTGCCAATCAAGCACTCAGTAGTTTTCAACGGGTGTTTGATGATCAATCTATTTCTTTTGGTATTGTTTCTGGTAATGTAAAACGTTTTGATGCGGATTATGTATTCTCCACTATGCAAATGATGGGTAGAAATGAGATTTTGCAAAAATATAATCCAGATGATTTTGACTGTATTATTATCGATGAAGTCCACAGGGCTGGGGCTGAAAGTTATCAAAGAATTATTGATTATTTTAAGCCAAAATTCTTATTAGGTATGACTGCTAGTCCAGAACGTACGGATGGATATGATTTATATAACTTATTTCATCATAATATTGTATATGAGATTCGTTTAGAACAGGCTTTAGCGGAGGACTTATTATGCCCATTCCATTACTTTGGGATAAGTGACCTCTGGATAGATGGTAAAGAGATTAATCTTGAAGAGGATAATATTAGCTTCTCCAACTTATCGGAAGGGGAACGTGTTGATAAAATCATAGAGAAAATTCGTTATTTTGGCCATAGTGGAAGTCGCGTTAAGGGCTTGGTGTTCTGCAGCAATAAAAAAGAGGCTAAGGAATTATCCGATGCATTTAATCTTAGAAAGTTTAGGACAATTTCGTTGACTGGTGATGATTCGCAAGCAAAACGTGAAGATGCTATAGCTCGTTTGACTGGTACTGGAGCTTATCAAGGCTTCGTAGATGATCAACTAGACTATATATTTACAGTAGATATTTTCAATGAAGGCGTAGATATTCCTGAAGTAAACCAAGTCATTATGTTGCGTCAAACAGAAAGCCCTATTGTATTTATTCAGCAGTTAGGTCGTGGATTGCGTAAATTTGAAGATAAGGAATATGTGGTTATCTTAGACTTTATTGGTAATTATTCCAACAGTTATATGATACCGCTCGCATTATCTGGCGATAGAAGCTATAACAAGGATACACTACGTAAATATGTACAATCCGGTAATCGTATTATTCCGGGAACTTCTACAGTTCACTTTGATTCAATAGCTAAAAAACGTATTTTTGCTGCTATAGATACGGCTAATTTGAGTAGTGCTAAACTTATTAAAGAAGCCTATTTAGATTTGAAATATAAGCTGGGTCATATTCCTAGAATTAAAGATTTTAAGGATTACGGATCTATTGATATTACAAAAATTTTTACTAAATATAAGTCCTATCATCATTTTTTAACTCAAATAAAGGATAAAGATTATAAGATAGTTTTTACGCCAGTTCAGGAACAGATGTTACACTTTATCTCTCAAAAATTGGCGACAGGTATGCGCGTTAGAGATTTATTGGCACTACGACTTTTGTTAGAGGGGCAGAATAACATCATTAAATCTGTAACGGAGGTTTTAAGAGGTGAGTATGATGTTGAATTGTCTGATATCGGAAAAACTAATCTCATTAATCTTTTAAGTAATCAGTTCTCTGTGTCGTTAACTAAAAAGACGTTTAAAGATTGTATTTTTATTGCGCCTGATGGCGATGACTATTCCATTTCTGATTGCTTTAAGACTGCATTAGAAGATGATTATTTTAGAGACCATATTAATGAGCTTATAGAGTTTGGCTTGGACAGATATCATAGTAAATATAGACCATCTATCTTGAAACCAACGCCATTTGCTCTTTATGAAAAATATAATTATGAGCAAGTATGTCAATTGTTAGAATGGGCACAAAATGAAGTGCCATTAAATATTGGCGGATATAAATATCATCGTGATACTAAGACGTATCCCATCTTTATAAACTATCATAAAGATGAAGGAATACAGGATAGCATAAAATATGAGGATAGATTTGAGTCGCCTTCTTTGCTAAAAGCAATTTCTAAAAATAACCGGTCCTTTACATCTGATGATGTAACCACCGCGTTTGATGCAGATAAACTGGGCGTAGCAATGCATCTATTTATGCGTAAAAATAAAGATGACGAAGAGTCAAAAGAGTTTTATTATTTAGGCCCTATTCACTCGACGGGGAGAGATAACGCAGAGGAAATTACAATGGCAAGTGATACAAAGGCTGTAGAGCTTGAGTATAGATTAGATGTTCCTGTACGTGACGATATATATGATTATTTATTAAATGGATAGGTGTGAATCATTTTATGACTAGAAAACATATAGAAGTTGTTGCTGCCATAATTCAGAAGGGCAACGCTATATTAGCGACTCAACGAGGATATGGTGATTTAAAAGATGGTTGGGAATTTCCTGGCGGTAAGATTGAACCTGGAGAAGCGCATGATGAAGCTTTGATTCGTGAAATTAAAGAAGAATTACAAGCCAATATTAATGTAGGTGAAAAGCTAATTACTGTTAACTATAATGGGTATGAAAAATTTGATCTTACTATGCATTGTTATTTGTGTACGTTAACAGAAGACTCACATATAACATTGTTAGAACACGAAGCAGCTAAATGGTTGACTAAAGAGACTTTGTATTCGGTGGAGTGGTTGCCTGCAGATATTGATGCTGTAGATGCGTTGTACAAATTATTATAAATAATGAATAGTTAATATAATGATATTTAATAAAAAGACAGACATAAATGAATTTTGGTCATTTATGTCTGCCTTTTTATTGATTATTGATTATGTTTGGCTAACTGTTTTAAGAGCTTATCTCTTTCGATTTTAAATTTTTGGGTATCGACGATACGATAATTACCGAGCCACAATGTTTTATCTTTACCTGCCAATTGTGGATTATTTTTGTTATTAGATTCAAAAACATTTTGCACTATATTGACTCCGATTTCATCCCACATTTCAATTGGATCAACACTCCAATAGTATGTATTAGTGACTTCATCTTTAGCTAATAATGCTCTAAATGCGCCTAAAATAGGATAGATATAACCAATAGATATATTATATTTAGTAGGATTTTGGAAGTATGTGGTAGTAAAGGCCGCGGAGTCGTTGGATTCAACACCTCTAACTGCTCCAAATTTAGCATTATTTCCTGCTCTGTTCTTAAATTCGTTATATTTACTACCTAATTCTAGTTGAATTTTGTCATATAACCTAACTAATAATGGCAATTCAGAAATTAAAAATGCATAGAGTGGAGTTTTATAGGAGTCTTTAAACTGTTTGAATACTTGTGCCTTACCAGAATATGCTTGGATTGGGGCGTTGGTATCGTCAGGAAAACGATCTATATCAAATGCAAAGATTAGTCGCAATAGTTCAGATATATTAATTTCTTTATCCTCATTGTCTTTATAGGCGATTTTATCAGCATAGGCTTCATTTTTTATTGCTTCTCTAATAGGATCAAATTGATTATCTAAATTAAATAGTGCAATGTCTGATACTTGAACTGATTTATTACGAGCATCAGAAAGACGAGTGATGTTTTGGACATTAGTAATAACTTCGATTCGAACATATTTATCCATATCTTTTATTTCGTCACGGCATTCCATTATTGCAGTATAAGTGTGACCACCATCTAATATGCCATACGTGAATTTATCATCTTCATTTTCTGTGTCACCTAAATCAATCATTACTGTACTGTCAGTTGTATTATATTTAAATGATCTTGCGGATATAACAATACCTCGATTATTAATATAAAAATCTCGTTCTGTATCTAGAACTGCATTTTTTATTTGTTTAGCTACGTTTGTAGTCATTTTTGGTTGACGAGGATTTACATCTAAAGGTAGTTTACTAGGTAAATCTTTCATGTTAACTAGAAGATAATATAATACCTCATAAGATTCATTATTAGTTTTATCGGTAGATACATAAGGGGATCTTAATGTTCTAATCGTGTGTACTCTAAATTTAAAAATATTCTTCATTTTCTTTCCTTTCTGATATAATAGGAGTGTTAAAGCGTCAATATATAAACATGTTTATCTTATGGTTTTATTGTAGATTGTTTCAATGGAGATAAAAATGAACCATGGTTCATTTTGAGTGAAATGTCAGAAAAGAAATTATTTAATTTTAGAGATAAGAAAATAGGTAATACTATCCGAACACATAGACATAACTTGGGAGATGGCTATAAAACGCTAGAAGCATTTGTATATAATCGAGCTACAGAATTATTTGATGATGATCAATGGATTTCCGTTCGACATTTATCTAATATTGAACTTGGTAAAAACACATTAACTATTGATAAGCTTATTACTCTTGCAGATGCTCTTGAGGTTGATCCTATGGAATTGTTTGAAGAGATTTTATTAATATATCGCCAACAAGAAAAAGATCTTGATTTACCTAAGGATATATAAACAGGGTTAATAATAAGAAATATAATAAAATAGCATAATTATATTTATCAAAAAGAGGCTTTTATAGCCTCTTTTTTACGTAATAATCGTTGCTGATTGTATTCTATACTCCCCTCGTATATAATGGTATTAACAGATTTGTATTTTTCGATATAATCACATGAAAGGAGTCATTATGTCTAATTTCATTACTCCTAACGAATTATTACCTATCATGGATGAGGTTATCATCCTCGATGCAAGAGGGTTTCAAGATTATAAACGAGGTCATATTAAAGGCGCTTTTCCCGTCGATATAGATAAGGATTTGACCGGCCCTATCGGTGAACATGGGGGACGTCATCCATTACCGGATATGGAACAGTTAGCCAAGACCTTTGAAACATTTGGTATTAATGAACATGCCAAGGTTGTTGTCTATGATTCGTGGATTTTCTTGGCGGGTCGTCTCTGGTGGACCTTGCGCTACATGGGCCTTAAAGATGTACGCGTTCTATCTGGCGGTATTGAAAGATGGGTGAAAGAAGGTCATTTGTTGACTAAGGATCCTACCCCTTTGCCTACAGAACCAACGACATTTAACTATACATTGCAAACGGATATGACCATGAGTCGTAATGAGGTATTGGAGGCGAGTAAGTCCGGTTCTCATGTTATCGTCGATGCCCG
>OKWB01000368.1_pt1 | contig 5925 bp, 6 predicted proteins | sample 1607211 | NCBI WGS metagenome assembly OKWB01 (sample SAMN07501056, study PRJEB24779) | human gut metagenome
GGATCTGCGTGGCTGGAAGATTGTCACCGCCACCTCACAGATCTCGTAGAGAGGATCGAAAGCAGCCAGCGCACCGAGCGCATACAACATGAGCTGTGGATTACGTTCTGCCTCGACGAGGACGCCTTGCCCGTATTTCAGATCAATGATCTGCAATGCCGGTTCGGCGATGATCACGCAGTCGCCGGTACCAAACCCGCCAGGCACCAAATAGGAGTAGTCCAGGCGCTGCTCGATCAACACTTGAGGGTCTGCACAGGTTTTGCGTGCCTCACGCAGCCGCTCTTGGATGAAGGCGACGTATTCGTCGGTATGGGCCTCCATCTCAGAGTCGATCCAATCTGATACCGGCTTCATGGATGGTGCCTGGTGCAAGGCGCGGCGTAGTTTCCACTCTGCCAACGCGTGCGCAACCGTGCCCTGCTCGGCAGCAGCCGAAGACGAATCCGGCAGACCCGCCTCCGCTGACGCTGAGGGCGGGCAGTTCAGCCACCGGTGAGCGCCAGAAGCACTAAGGAGTGCGTGTTGGTCAGGCATCAGATAGTCCCTTCGCCTGATCAAGCAGCCACCCATATTTGCCCGGGTCCACATCCGACAGGCGCTGCGCTCCCGCATCCAGGATCAGCTGGCGCACCTGCTCCGTCTTACCCGCCGATGAAAGCTCGGCTAGCACCCCACGAACCTGTTCAAGTGAAACCACTGGAGGCGGGGGAGTAGGTTGAGGTGTTGACTGTGTGGGTTGCCGGCCGTGTTCAGCTACCGCATCAGATAATGCTGGCTGTGCGAGCTGGGCGGCAGCCATAGGATGCGCACCTCTCATGCCAGCATGATCCTCAAACCCCTCCCAGGCAGCAGACTCCACATCCGCCGCTAGGGCAGTCACCAGCTCAGCAACATGATTAAGAGCAGAAATAACACTGTTGGCTTGCGTGACGTTCACTTCGCCTCACCGCCTTTAACCAAACCGACCGCCTCGGCAAGCGCCATAAGCGAATCGTCGGGGTTGGGTTTTTCGCGGATATCGATCTGATCGACACTGTCACCAGGCACGATGATCATCATCTTGCGCGGGGTTCCGAACAGGAACCGGGCGATGCGTTCGCGTACTTTTACTGTTTTGGTGGCTACGATTCCCGGATCGACCGGGATTCGTTTAGCGATGGAAAGCTTCAAACCATGAGACGCCATGATTGCTACTCACCTTGCCTTTCGGTTGTGGGAGCCACCTGACTGGTTTCTCCCTCTAACCCACTGCCGACCGGTCCCAAAGTGTTAAATCCAGCCTCCGCCAACGCTTCGCGAAGCATCCCGACCGCCTCTTTATAAAGCTGACAAACACGTGCGCGTGTAAGACCAAGCTCACGTGCAACATCAGCCTGCGAGATGCGCTTGGGGACGAAAAATGAAGAATTCTCGGTACCGGGTTTTTCTTGCTCTACTTCGGGAAATAGAAGATCAACAACATGTCGATGCCTGCCGCTCAGCGATTCGCGAGCCGTCTGCAACGCGTCAAACATTCGTTCGGTATAAACAACATCACAATTAGCCAGAAGCTGGTTTTCAGCAGAAAGAGGCATATCTTCGTCACGGACTTCAGGTCCCTTTTCCATGTGGTCTAACGACCAAGGGAACGATTCAGGAGCCCGGCAACCCTGACGTTCCTTGCAGTCATGACCGCAGGTGCATTTCTTTTTACCCTTGCCGCGATCACCACGCTTAGCATCGTGAGCGACCGATTCCTCTGCCCGCCACAAATCATTAAAGATTTCTTGCAAAGTGCGAGGAGAAACCTGATCCAAAGGCAGGTTCTTTTCTTTGGCTCGACGGCGGCGGTCGGAGTCAATCATCACTGCGCGATCGCCAGCATCAATATCGAAAGTGGTTGCTTGGAAGTCGTTTTTGAACGTATATCCTTCGGACTTGAGAGTGACTTTTATGCGGTTGTTCGTTGCGTTGTTACGCATTGGTTTTCTCCTGTCGGATTGAGATCCGCAGGAGTCCGCCAAGCCGCAGAAACAGCAAAGACGGGCAGGTCACGCACCTCCGTTTGGAGGCTTTTGCGTGATCCTTGCCCGTCTAGCGGTTCTGCGGATCGAACTTTGTTGGTGGTTATTTAGTTTTAGTGACGCCTTTTCAGGCAGCAGTCGTCTCTTTCTGACAGCGGGACATGGCGCTGGCATAAGCGCCCTTGTTCGTCAAACCAGATGAGTGAACGCAGTCCTTTGTGGACGATCTCAATTTGCTTAAGCCGTGAATCGGCACGGCAAATCGTTTTTCCTGCCGCATTTTTTATCTTTTCCATCACACCTCCTTGGTTATCTAGTTAGCTAATTTGCGTACACGGTGGGCGAAAAAGAGCCTCAAGCTCACATTGTTTGATCTACGCGGCGAGCTTGAGGTTGTCGATTCGGATACTGACGGCTGTTAGGGATGTTTCAAAGGTGTCGGCGAGATTGGTGATTACGCTTCGCTTCTGGCTCCCAGTTAGTTCGTACCAGCTCGTTGGTACGAGTTGTTTGTAGGTGTCGCAGAATGTGTCGCGCGGCATCAATAGCGCCGCGCCCAAATAGTTAGCCTGAAACTCTGCGCGATTGAAATCCTTGTCGAACGCATTTTCCGAGGTGATCGTGAATGGTCGATAGCCCCCTTTGTTGGCGTATCTAACAGAGGGGTCGCGGTAGTAAATGTTTTGATGCAAGATCAGGTGCGCACATTCGTGCGCGACAGTGAAGCGTAATCGACTTTCGGGGGAATCGCTGAGAGCTTCGTGGTCGATTACGATTGTTTGGGCTGGAAATGAGATGTCTATTTTATGTCCATGCTGGTTGACTACCGGAGTGGACATCTCTTGGAAAACTGACATTCCGAGAATGCTGCCATCTGTCGAGAGCCGCTGATAATCGATGGTCGCGTTGAGATAGAACTCCGCAAAGTCGTCAACGTCAAGTGGCTTAGGCGCTCGTAGGTGTTGTCCGTTGCGATATTTTGCGAGGATGCTCTCCGCCTTGGCGTCGAGCGCTTCCTTGCTCTTATATTTTGGCTCAAGACTCACTGGTTCAAGTCCTCGCCTTCGATAATGTCGATAATGCTTTTCCATTGCTTTTCGCTAAGATCACGTTCTTTTGCGCGACGTAGAGCTACGCGGGCTAGGTCGGTTTCCATGATGTAGCCCGATATGTCTGCGGATACCTGGTTATCTCTGGTCTTTGCGGCCAGGTCAAACATCTTCTCGCGCTCCGCGTTGGTGAGACGCAGGACTGTTGCAATCTCGTTGAGCTTGCTGTCGGGTGCCGCTCGGCGACCCTTCTCGATGTCGCTGAGATAGGGGGCTGTTACGCCGATCATGTCGGCGAACTGCCTCATTGTGTATTCGTGTTGTTTGCGGCGTTCGGCGATGAACTTGCCGAACTCTAGGTTGTCGATCATTCCTTCTACCTTTCCGTGTTCGCTAACACGCTAACATGCTAATAGGTGGGGGTGCAAGCAGGCCCAGTCGATGGCATGTCGAATGGGCCTAGTACTTGGGCGGCTAGTTAGTCTTCACGGTTGAGGCGGGAGTGAATCAAGGGGAGCAAGATGCGGTCAATGTCAGCCTTGAACTGAGCATCTGAGAGGTATTTGATCGCGAAATCTTTGTTTTGGTTCATGCGATCTAGCACGATGTCTTGAATGCGCTCGGCGTAGACGATGGAAAACATGTCCATTGAGTTGTGAGCGCGCGCTTTGACTTCAGCATCTTCGATCATGTCTTCGGTTAGCTGCTCGATCACCTTGTCCATATGCGTGAATTCGGTGCCCCAACGGTCGTTGAGCTTGGAGATAATGTTCGATAGGTTGTCTTTTTCATCCTCACTGGCGCCGCCCGTATCTGGGTTGTTAGCTAGCTGGCCTTCTTCATCCTCTAATTCGATAGAACCTTCATAGACCTGCTGGAGGCGATAGTACTGCAGACTAACCTCGTCTTCTACGTGCGGAGCAGGGTCGCCTTCGATGCGAAATTTACGCACCAGAAGCTTCGCGAAAGAGGCGAATCGGTGCAGCTTTTCATCGTCGTATCGAATGATGTGGGTTAGGAAATCGTAGTTGCGATTGAACTTGTTCATACGCGCGCGAATATCGATCTTATCCTCGTCATCGAGCTGGTTAAATCTTGCTACAGCCGGGTCTAGGTATGCATTTAGGCGACTGAAATCTAGATTCGTTTGTTTCTTTTGCTCGGTGAAGAACACTTTCGTGAAGCCTTCGATCTCCTTATCAGTCCACAAGTGATAGGAGGCGAGGAAGTGGTATAGGTCATAGACGACGTTCGGATCAGTCTCCTCGGTAATACCTGTTGAGATGTAGTAGTCCTGGAACGCCTTCTGGATATCCTCGGCGCTATTGACGAAATCGAGCACGAACGTATCGGTTTTTCCTGGATACATGCGGTTGATTCTCGACAGCGTCTGCACTGCCTTGACTCCGTGTAGCTTCTTATCCACATACATCGTGTGCAGGAGCGGCTGGTCGAAACCGGTCTGGTATTTCTCGGCTACCAGCAGCAATTGGTACTCGCCGGTTGCGAACTTTTCAGGAAGCTCAGTTTCGGGGATCTGGTTAAGCTCTTCTTCGCTATATTCTTGGCCTTTGTCTTCGACCGAACCAGAAAAAGCTACTAGAACACCCAGATCGTGGTAGCCCATCTTTTTAATGTAATCCCGAAATGCGAAGTAGTAGCGAACTGCATGCAGACGTGACCCTGTCACCAGCATCGCTTTGGCGTTCCCACCGATTTTATGGGCGACGTTAGCCCGGAAATGCTCAATGATGATCTCAGCCTTTTGCCGCAAATTATACGGATGCAGGCTCAAATACTTGCCCAGTGCTTTATTGGCCTGTTTGGTTGAGTACTCAGGATCCTCTGCTGTGGTTTTCCCAATTTTGTAATAGGTCTTGTAAGTCGTGTGGTTCTTCAAAACATCTAGGATGAAGCCCTCTTCGATGGCCTGACGCATCGAATACACGTGGAACGGTCTCGGCGTCCCATCTGGCACGGGAGTACCGAAAATCTCAAGGGTCTTCTGCTTGGGTGTTGCCGTGAAAGCGAAGAAAGACAGATTCTCTTGCCTACCTTGTACGCGCAGTTCTTCTGCGATCTGTTCGTCGATCTCTAATTTCTCAGCCTCGACTTTCGCCTCGGCAGCTGCGTAGCGTTCCAGCAGATCTTCTTCAGATTCCTTGCCTGCGGTAGCTGTATCAGCGAGTACTTGCTTGAGCCTTTCGGATGCCTCACCGGTCTGAGAAGAGTGTGCTTCGTCCACAATTACTGCGAACCGTTTACCAGCAGTAGCAATTTGGCTGACATCGACAAACGGAAACTTCTGCAATGTCGAAATAATGATCTTCGCGCCATCAGCTAACGCTTCTGTGAGTTGACGAGCATTCTTATCAACTTTTACTACAACGCCAGCAGTATGATCCATCGAATAGATCGTGTTTTGGAGCTGTTTATCCAGCACGCGACGATCAGTTATGACAATGATCGAATCAAAAACTGCACGTTGCTGGCCGTCATGCAGATTCGACAGATGATGTGCAAGCCAAGCGATAGTGTTCGATTTCCCAGAGCCAGCCGAATGCTGCACCAAATAGTTATGACCAGACCCACTTTCTTTAGCATCAGCTACTAACGCCCGAACCGCATCCAACTGATGGTAGCGAGGGAAGATCAGCTTGTCTTTACGCGAGTCTTCGTCGTCAGGGATGAATTGGACGAAACGATGCAGAATATCGAGCAGGGACTCCTTCGCGAGTACCTCTTCCCACAGATAAGACGTCTTGTACTTGCCTGGTACTGGCGGATTGCCTGCACCGTTGTCATAGCCACGGTTAAACGGGAGAAACACCGTGTCCATACCTGCGAGTTTGGTTGTCATCCACGCCTCG
>OKWB01000384.1_pt1 | contig 5269 bp, 4 predicted proteins | sample 1607211 | NCBI WGS metagenome assembly OKWB01 (sample SAMN07501056, study PRJEB24779) | human gut metagenome
ATCCCAAATCAGGGCTAGCTCTGTGGCGGGTAGTGGCGGGTTACAAAGGGTTGCTTTGCGGTCGAACAGGTCGCGGGCTTGGTTGGTGTTGCCGTAGCGGATCAGCACCCGGCCAGCGAACCTAGACAATGTCGCATTTCGGGATCCCTCACCGATTGCCTGTGTGGAGGCATCGAAAACGGCGAACATATCCTGCTCATCAGCCACCGTAAGCCACTCAGCCAGCAGCTGGCTACCTTCAAAAACAATGACCTTGCAGGCGGGGTTGCCGTAGATGAACCGGCCAGCATCCAACGCATTCGCATCGAAAAAGCTAAAGCGTGCAGCCAAACGCTTCTTGAGCCCTGCGTACTCGCTAGCATTGCTGATCTGGGTTATCGGGTAGTAGACGTGGAAACGCGGTCGCGCCGACTCCGTACCTTTGGTTTTCATGTGGTTACGGCTTGTGGCGGTCATAAACGCCACACCCGCCATCAGCTCAGACAACGAATCAGGCGTGATCCATTCTTCGGGGTTTTCGGTGTGGTCGTTGTCGATATCCATCACCACACAATCCGAGGCCAGGAAGTTCTCGTTCGAGCGGTGATTGTTCTTATAGGTGGCTGCTACGTGATCGAAACGTGCCGCTACTGCCAAATCAGAATCGTTGGTGATCTGGTGGCGGTTTGGGTAGAGGCTGTTTGTTTGCCGGCCAGTAACGTCGGCGGTGTGAAGCGTGAAGGTGCGCATCAGTAGGTAACCTCCTGGAAATCAGCGTTGAAATAGCGGATTGGTAGTTCTAGGTCGCGGGCCCACTCGATTTCCGCACGCATACCTTTTGAAACACGGCCTGTATAGACCCAAACGGCCTCGCATTTGCCCAGCAGAACTTTGTTGAAGCACATCGCGAGTTCTCGCTCATCAGGATCGGCTTCGTTCATGAACTGCGGAAAAAGTAAATGCGGTGCAAGTGGTATCTGCCCGGCAGCCACAGCGAAGCCACAAAACTGGCGTGCTAAAACGGTATTTGCTTGCACGTCGCCTGAATAGGGTGAGCAGATATATGTCAGCGGGCGGGCCATATTCTCGGCATGCTGCAAATTCTTTAGAACCTTGTAGCTGGTGGGGTCCGCGTACCCGTGGCAGTTCCTGCGCGAAAGACCTAAGACTTGATCTGTAGCGGCGCTCACTTGTTTTGGCCCTCCTGGTCTTCGCGTTCGATGACCGGTAGGATCCCGAAGCGGTTTTTCAGCAGGTCGTAGATGAACAGGCGCCCGGTTTGGGTCCAGTACATGTGTGTGCGGGTCTTGCCCGGCGCGTATTCATGGGTCTTGGATTGGGCATAGCCACGCTGGGCGTAGCCTGCGTAGAGGAACCAGCGGCCTGAGCGGTGGAACTGGATATTTTCATCCCGGAGGATTTGGTTGAGGCGTTTGGCTGATAGGCCGTAGTCTTTGGCGATCTCCGTAGTGCTCAATAGTGAGTCGGATTGCAGCACGATGTCGTAGTAGGAAATCTTAGGGGTGGCCTCGGCCAGTCGCTGTTCGGCGATCAGGCGCTTGGTGCGCTCAGCACGCAAATGACTCAGGGCCTGCTCCAAGAATTCATCATCATCAAGGAGCTGGTCGATGGCGTAAACCCCGTGGCGACGGATGGTAGGTAGTACCTCATCGAAAACCCACTTCTCAAACTGCTGGGCAGCTGGCAGTTTCGAGGAAACGATAAGCCTGTAGACGTCACCTTCGGTGATGAATACGGCTTCTTGCCTGCGTCCGAGGGCGTCGATGATGGGGTAACGTTTTGGACCCCCATCCTGGCGAGTGTGATCCCGCACCGCTTTACCAGGATTCTCATACCCAAGTGCTGCAGCGATATCGCGTCCGCAGAACAGGATTCGTTCTTCCTCTTGGATAGTGCGGATTTGGCCGAACTGCTCGTTAGTGAATACCTGTAGTTGGTTACCCATGGGGCTTCCTTCCTGAGAGCCCCAGGTAGAGGAAAAGTGGTGCGCCGGCGGCGCAGTAGAGTAAGGGCTCCTACACGACTGCCGACGAACCCAAGAGTGTTAAATTCTGTCTGCATCGCGGTAGTTCAGGGGATAGGTGTTCTGTGGCTTGTTGTTTTCAGCGCTCTCGCCTAGACTGGTGTCATCAAGACCGGTTCCGCCCGTGAGGGTCCAGGGCCGGTCCTCATTGTTTCTACGGCCGGGTAGGAGTTGGTGATGCCGCAGTCTCTAGATGCTCCTTTGGCCAAGCAGTTCAAAACCCATGGCGAGCAGATAGCTTTGCTGCGTGAACGCGGCATGCTGATCGAATCTGATTCTGAAGCGTGCCGGCTACTCGAACAGGTGAATTACTATCGTCTTTCGGGATACTGGTATTCATGGCGCAAACTACTAGAACCGGGGAAACGTGCTGATAGTTTTATCGCTGGTACGACCTTGGATGATGTAGCTGCCGTCTATATGTTCGACTGCAAGCTTCGTGAGATTGTGTTTGCCTGTCTTGCTCCGATAGAGCTTTCGGTGCGCTCCATGCTTGGGCACGAACTTGGCCGCATCGACACTTTCGCGCATCTACACCCAAATGTTCTCGGGCGGCTAGCGCAATCATCTGACGGTGAGGGGTCGTCTGCCGGGTATCTAAAGTGGCTGGGGCGTTATGAAAAAGAGTTACGCGCCTCTCGTGAAGATTTCGTGGCTCACCACAAGAAAAAGTATGGTGGCAGGCTTCCTGTCTGGGCTGCTGTAGAAGTGATGGATTGGGGTTCTCTGACTTATCTGTACCAGTTAGCTCCCATCGGTGTGCGAGACACGATCGCGGCTCGCGTAGATTTGTCTGCAGCCCAATTCGGTTCGTGGTTGAAGGCGCTAAATATTTTGCGTAATTATTCAGCCCATCACGCGCGCATGTTTAACAGGGTTTACACCATCAAGCCCCGGTTACCTAGAAAAGGCCGCCATCCCGAACTGGACATGATTGCAGGCGTGGTAAACCGCACTTTCGGGCAGTTAACTTTGATTCAGTATCTTCTCGTTCGCCTAGACCTAGGGAACACAACTCGTCTTCCTAAACTCCTTGAAAAGTACCCCCAGGCTAAGCCGCTACCGATAAGCCACCTTGGCATGCCCGATAATTGGCAAGAAAATCCTCTCTGGGCAACAAAAACCTCCTAGTCCTTTCGATAAAACCCGCACTCATAGCCATCCGCGCTAAAGGGCAGACCATCAGCCCAGGCCGGCAGGCGCGACATTAGCTGGCAGGCATCTTCGACAGTGAAGGTAGAGTTCTTTGGTTCGTCGATGACGATTTCGTCGTGAACATGCATCACGATCCGATGCCCCTCGCTGGCGACGTTTTGCATGCCGCCCACGAGTAGGTCCCGGGCGATGGCCTGGACAACATTCTCAACGAGTTTGCCGCCATAGGTTTCCAGGCGTCCCCACCTGCGCCCCGTGGTGATACCCCAGTAGGTGATCGAGGTGCCACCGAAACGATTCTCGCCAAGACCGGGTTTCACATACGCCAGTCTGCGCCCAGACGGCAAGGTGATGAACAAGATCCCAGACTCAAGCGTGAAGGTAAGGTTGTGCAGCCGCACTGGTCGGCGAGTGGTTATAGCTGTAAGTGCTGCTTCTTCGACTTCCTGCCACAACCACACAATGTTCGGGTTAGCCGCCCGCCACGCATCAACTATCGGCTTCAACTCGTTCTCTTCGAGCCCCATACGCGGGGCTCCCATTGCTTTGAGCGCACCGATAGAGCCGCCGTAACCGCAAGCCAAAACTGCGATCTTCCCTTTCTGCCTCAGCCCAGCATTAATCCCGTGTTTTTCGACCGGCACCCCGAACATTCGGCTAGCAGTCTCGCAATAGAGATCTTTACCTTCACGGAACGCGTCGAGGGTATCAGTTTGGCCCGCGATCCACGCGATTACTCTGGCTTCGATAGCTGAGTAGTCGGCCACGATAAACCTGTTGCCCGGACTGGGGATGAAAGCTGTGCGGATCAACTGGGAAAGCGTGTCGGGTACTGAATCGTAAAGCAACTCGACGGCCTCCTGATTCCCGGCCCTCACGAGACCGCGAGCTTCATAGAGGTCAGGTAGATAATTGCGTGGCAAATTCTGCACTTGGACGAGGCGTCCTGCGAAGCGTCCGGTTCGTCCTGCGCCATAGAACTGCAGTAGGCCGCGCGCCCGCCCATCATTGCCGGCTACATTTTGCATCGCCTGATACTTCTTCACGCTCGATTTCGCCAGGTCTCCGCGCAGCTTCAGAACTTCCTTCACTACCCCTGTAGCGGTCTCCAAGGCAGTCTCGACTTCAGCCTTTGCCAGTGACTCCAAATGGCAGCCACGGGTGGAGAGCCATTCTTTCAGCTGGATCGGCGAGTTGGGATTCTCCAAACCAGTCAACTCTCGGGCACGAGCAAGAGTAGCCTCGCGATGTTTATCGTCAAGAGTTACAGCGGCATCGACCAGGGTCGCATCGAGCTTGATTCCGGCATCGTTGATGCGCTGATCCAAGGCATACGCTTCCCATTCGGCGTCTGGTACGGGGAAGCGAGCTAGCTTGGTGTGGATGGCTTGTTCAACCTCCACATCACGGCGGTTGTAGTCGATAAACGCCCTCCAGCCTGCCGGATCAGATGAGGGCAGGTTACGGCCCTTGCCTTTGTTGATGAGGTTTGGTGTGGCTGGGGCACAGAACTGCTTAATCAGCTTCTTACCTGCCGCGTCTTTCTTCACCGGCAGATTCAGCACCTTCGCTACTTGGTCTAGGCTCATGGGCATCCCAAGATATGCCGCCCAGACCATGGAACACCGCCACTGGGTCGGATCCAAAAACTCGCCTTCAGGCAATAGCTCTGAGTGGTGACGATGTAGCCATGCTGACAGGCAGATGCGCTCGAAAGTGGCGTTGAATGCCCACTTTGTAACCTGCGGATCCACCAGAGCGGCACGTATCTCGGCGGGTAGTTTTTCTCCGCTAGCCATATCAACCACCTGCACCGGCCCGTCGTCTATCGCGTAGCCAAACAGGAGGATCTGGAAGTCTGGGTGGGCGGCGTATGGGTAGACTCCGGTTTTTGAAAGATCTGTGGGGCTGTAAGTTTCTAAATCGATTGATATATGCACGATTTGTCCTATGCGTCTTGTAGCGGGGCAGAGAGCCAGCCTCATTGTTTGGCTGACTCCCTGCCTAGCTATGGTGCCCGGCTAATTACTTTCTGAAGTCTTCAGGGCAGAGTTTTGGCATCGCGCCTGCCAGCGTTGAATCTCACGTTTC